>VFQS010000073.1_pt1 | contig 139280 bp, 173 predicted proteins | sample 3512361 | NCBI WGS metagenome assembly VFQS01 (sample SAMN10412375, study PRJNA504923) | tailings metagenome | isolation source: Relicate 1 Philex TSF3 active mining | place: Philippines | reverse complement strand
TGACGACGCGGTAAGCGTTGCTCGACGGCGCGGACGAGAAAGTAACGGTCACGGTATTGGTGCTGGCCCGAACCGTATCAGCAATAACCGTCTCGTATGTGGTGGTGTCGAAAACCTGAACGATTACATCTCGAGTGCCGAGATTGTGGGTAATGGTGAACGATGTGTCCGAAGCATTGCCAATCGTCTTGGCAGAAACACGGGCAAGGACGGGATCGCTCGTATCGAAGCCAGCCGAGGTTGCGGCAAGGTTGGAGTTACTACGTGCGGTTGCAGCAGTAGTAGCGCCAGTACCACCGTAAGCAACCCCGACGGCAGTCGCGGTCCAGGTGCCCGTTGTAATCGTCCCAAGCGTGGTAATCGACGACTGTCCGACGTAGGTGCTGGCAATATCAACGCTATCCGAGTTGACGGTAATGCGGTCAGTAGTTCCACCGACATCAAGTTGGTTGCCAGTCTTGGTAAGACCCGCACCAGCAGTGATTTGGCCCGCTCCCGAGAACTGGGCAAATGCGAGCGAAGTCGAGCCAAGGGTAATCGAACCATTGGTGGTCAGAACCCAGCCCGAGTCGGCATTCGAAGTTCCCTCTTCAACGAAGGTAAACATTCCCGCGGTGACTTCGGTATTCGAATCAGCATCGGTCGCTCGAGTCGGCGCGCCAGAAGCATTGACGGTATAGATGCCGTTTTCGGAGCCAGTGGACTGATTCTTGATGAGGATTCGGTCCCCCGCGACAAGGGTAACGCCATCGATTTCGTCCCCAGCCTCAAAGTCCGAAGCAAGGGTCTGCGGGCCGGTCGTCGCGACGCGCACAGACTGCTTGACGTCAAGTCCAGACCGCTGGGCATCGACGTATGACTTCGTAGCAACATCGGCATCGGCAGACGGGCTAGTCGCCTGGAATCGGCCGGACGAGTCACGCTTGACCAGTGTGTCGTTGGTATTGCTAGCCGTAGCGCCATTCAGGAGCGAGTAGAACGTCGCAGAAAGCAGACCCGCATTGCTGGCGTCGGCTAGGTTGAGGGTCAGAGTAACCGCGCCATTGCTCTCACCGACAGTTAGTGCGCTCGCATGGGTGCCAGCCGAAGAGACACCCTTGATGAGGGTGTCCCAGGCTGAGCCGGTGTAATACTTCAGGGCATCTTCGCCCGTATGGTAAAACATCCGGCCCTCAAATAGGCCGGTAGCCGGGTCAGCAGCGAGTTTCTCGAACGTGCCATTCAGAATCTGGTTCTGATTGAGGTCAAGATTTGTAACGAATTTTGTTGCCATTTGCCCTTGTCCTTTAGGTCAGATAAGCAAAACCAGAAAATGGGGCCGTGAACGACACCTGCACCTGTGAAGTGCTTACATATAATACTTCACCAACCACCATCGTGGATGCAGAATCAACCACAGTTACGCTGGGGTAACCGCCCAGCGTATGGTTGATGGTCCACATTGACGACGCGGTGGCTTGTGTGTGGATATAGCGCCTCGTAAACGCCCCAGTGAAATTGGTGTTTACAACAATTCTTGTCGGCGCATCCTCCTCGACGACTACCCTGTTCGGCGAGTCCTGATAGACAAATACCTGATTGGGGACGGCGCTCGTCATCTTGTTACCTCGGGAGAGAGGATGAAATCGCCTTTCAGCACCCTGAAGACAAACCCATCATCTCTAACCAATTCGAGGTCATAGACTCCATCCGACGTAATTGCGGCCGTCTGAGTGGCAGACATTGCAAGAAAAATCTCACCGCTTTCACTCGGCTCAAGGACAATCCCGCCGTTTTCGGTAGTCAGCGAAAACAGGGTTGTGGTTGATGTCAGTGTGCGTCTGGCCTGCATTCGTGCTGTATAGCCAGCCAAATCCCAGGGCAAATATGTTTCATGCGTGGGATCTGCTGGATCTGGATACTTGAGAACAATGGAGCGGTTGAACGTCGCCCCTTGTTCGCAAGTAATATTGTAAATTCCAGCAATCATCGACAGGTCTCCTTGCGCTTATCACAGTTTAGTTTATGAGCGCAGAGAAAATCCGCAGGTTGTCAGACGATAGATGCCGAATTCTTGTTAGGGCCGGCCTTCTTCAGGCCAAGGCTCATGGCAACTGACATCGCGGCAGCGACAACGCCCGCCTTCCAGTTGTCGCCATCGACTAGGGCATCAAAGTCTGATCCGCTGACGAGCCAGATCGATAGATAGGCCTGCACGAAAGTGCGTGCCGCCCTCTCAATAACCTCTTTCCAAAATGTGGTCATATGCCCTCCTTGGGTCAAATTACTTCCATGTACAAAAGGACCTGCGCAGTACGGTTTTCTTGGGCCGCAATTTCTGCGGTAGTTCCATATTCCACCCAAGTGGCGCCGTCATAAACAGTCAGTTTTTGAAGGTCTTTGATATAGGCGGCCATACCTTCGGTCAAAACCGAAGCGAGCGCAGTGTTTCGGGCAGAGGCGGTATCGAAGACCATGACCGTCTGCTGCATGATGTACTCATTCAGGTGAACGGCCTGGAGAACCTCTCCATTTGCCCAAGTTTTAATTCCGCGGTTCGGCATATTTACTCCTTGCCCAGCATTTTACCCTAATACCGAGTAACCAATAAGACCCAGGCCAGGGCTGCCAAGGGTTAGGTAGAATTCGTCAGCCGTTGTGTGAACCAGCGAATAGCCCATTGGGCGGGCTGGCTCCAATGCTGCCAAAACAGTTTGCGACTGCGTAGTCACTGGGTCTTGATCGGGCGTGGCACTCGAGATGGTCCGCACTTCAATGACAAATGGATTGTCATTGTATTTAGGCAAAATTGCGACGCGGTTATCACCGTCGAGTACAAGGCGTGCGCTTTCCCTGAGAGCCTCGGCGGTCCCAGACCGATAGCCGTAGTAGCCATTTTGAATCTGCCAACGCTGAAAATCGTCAATGTCGGAATCTGCCGTGAAAAAGCGTTGAGGCGAGGAATACAGAACAGATGAAATCGAACTACCTGTTGCCGTTGTGCGGAATACCTCGAATTCCGGCCAAAAACCACTGCACTCAACCGCTACGCCGCTACTCGTAGTAGCAAATCGACTTTTGAAAAGAAACTTTTGCTCATAACCGTTTGCCGTCGTATAAAGAGCCAATCCATCGCCGCTCGAAAGAGCATCAAGCGCGGTTTGCAGTGCTGCCGTACCACTGGAGGTAAGCATGAATAGATAAGGCCCGGCAATAGCAGTTGTTGACCAACCGACGTCGATATATAGAGGCTTATTGGCAGCAAGAATACTTGTTACGTCACTGATGAAAGCCGTGTAGTCGTTCCCTTGACGAGTGGCGAGAAGCGTATCGCTTGACCATGTCTTCCCTGCAGTAAAACCAATACTTGTCGTGTTTATCGCAGAAACGTCAACCGCGGTACCAGGATCGCCCAGGGCGGCATACTTCCATGTTGTGCCAGTAGTACGCCATTTAACGATTGCGCCACTTGTTGTTGTGCGCGTCCGCAAGGACCCACCAGATGCCAAAACACCTACATTTAGGCCAGTAAATCCAGCATTGGCACTTAGGTCAGTGAGTGTAAAACTGGTTGCTCCACTCGTAATCCCGAGATCGCCTGCCGCTGAAATATCATAGATTGCATCAATTACGTCCTGCCCCTCGGGGTAATTGCTGAACCAATCGATTGCTCCTGGCGTTGTTACAGATGGTTGCGATACCAGTGAGATTGTTGTACTCGGCGAAGGACCACTACCGATAGTTGATAGCGCGGTCGTGGCCACTGTCCTCTTGTTGATGTTGTAGACGAGTCGGCCGCCAGTGAATTGGACCAACCAAGGCCTAAAAGCGCGATAATGATATTCCCAGTCGGTGAGGCTGCTACGCCATTCGGCATCAGTTATATCGAATTCTGGCCCAACCTCAGATGGCTCCCACGCAAAGATTGAGGTATAGGCTTCCATTGATTTGGCAGCATCTTTGGTAAGGCAGTCAATCAGTTTGTAAAACGGGAACTGAGGGTCTTCCTGTTGGGAGTCAATATCGAACATAAAGTCAGGCAAGTAGGTCCTTGCCGTCATCGCATAATCATTAGTTTGGAATGAGTTGCTGTCATGCAGTGTCGGAAGAGTTACATAAATAACCGATCCCTGATGACCACTAATAGTGAACGTCACCGAAAGGTTGACACTCATGTCACTCGACGGGCCAAAGTCCAATGTATTGGTGCGGCAGGCGTTCCACGTGTTGCTGACACACAGACGACTTTTCGCCAATTTTCCTTCTGGTAACGGCTGATTGTGTTCTGTAAGTTCTCCCTGAACCGTTATGCGTGATGCGCATTGCACCTGAATATGGGACTCAAATAAAATGTCCGCCTCGGATGAATGGGATACAACTGGATAGTTGTGAAGGTATACAACGACCGGAGTAGATGGGTTGATGGGGGAAATCACCATTGACCCGGTAAAAATGTCAAAAACAACAGTGTCGGAGAATCCCTTTGAGGCATTAGTGGTAACCCAGTCATTTGTTAGGTCGTCCACGGATATGCGGACATCATCGCTGTCAAATAGGTAAACAGCGTTATTGTCGTCAAAAAAATTACGACGCCTCATAGGGTTTCCAGTGTTGATCCCTGCACGGAGTCTGCCACTTCAACGGTAACCGTGATATTTGCCGGATCGAGGTTTGGCAGGCAGCCTTTTGACGAGAACGGAAGGAACGCCACACCAGTTGTAAATGGCGACGTTTGAGGGAATTGCGTACCGGCGGTTGAATTGAAAACAATACTGGTCACATAGGCAACCCCATCGATATTGGAGATAATGCGAGACAATTCTCCCGCCGACAGTCCTTCGGCAGTACTCGTGAAGCCTAGTGGTGACAGGAAAATTGACGCCGAAGAGAGAATGTCGCTCGTGGCAATGTCTTCGTCAGCGTCGGGGTCTAGCACTACGTCAATTGCAACTTCAAACTCGTCGCAAAGAGTCATATCCACAACCTGAATATCGAGACCAGCATTGGCTCGGTTGGCCAATTCGAATGCCAACGCACTACGCTCCAATGCCGTCAGCAATCTGTTTTGGCCATAAACAGTCACGCATACAGAGCCGTTTTCTGCGGCAGCCGGGGTCGGGTACAGAGCCATATTTAGTGGCGACGTAAGGTCATATGCCTTACAGCGGGCAACGGTGTCCGAGGTGGTCAAGACGTAATACTTCAATTGCGACGCAGTGGTATTGACGTTTGAAAAAGACTGAAGAACGCTTGCGCACCTATTCAAGAAAACTGAATCCTCTTCGGGATTGGTCCCAGTAGAGGAGTAGCCGATGAATTGGACGTTCAGGATGTCGGGGAAGTTTTGCTGAACAGTCATCTCGTCATATTGCGCGGGCAGAAGGTGGTAGCCAATCATCTGCGAGGTTAGTGTCACGGTTTTGCTTGGCAAAGTTTCGCCAACCTCGATGTCGGTAGACAAAATGCTGATGTCTTCGGTCGTGAGGAACGTGTATTCGAGCGTTTCCCCGGTGACGCCGAACGGCACGACGTAAGTAAAGGCCGTGTTAAGAGGGATTATCAATGACGTAACGGAACTCAAAGTAATTTTTGCCGTGATGGTCGCCCGAGACCCAAGATCCCGTTCCACCCCAGCCAACTTCACGATCCCCTCCATAAGACGATTGGGGATTCGATTTATTGCCGCAACGCTTAACATCTGGATGTAAGACATTGCTTGGAAAATTGCGTCTTCCGGGGTGCCGCTCCGTAGCGCAAACTCGGGCAAAGTGGTGCGAGCAAGTTCAATTGAGCCCAGGTAAATATCGGTGGGCGTAGCGTCGTAAATGGTCAGATCGACGTATTGGCTGAAATCAACGGGCATGGGTTACCTCATTGTGAAGGTGAATGAAATGTCGACAGCCCCATCGTTCTGGATGTTTACGTCAACGTCATCAATTGTAACCTCTGGGGCGTACCTGGCCGCTTGCTGGACAAATGCCGTCAGGTCGACATCACGAAAGGCTGGGTCATAAACGCCAAGATCGGGAGTCATGGGAAGGATATTGGGCTCCGTACGCAGAATAATGCTCAGCAGTTGCCGAAAGTAGTCGTTGCTATTTTCGGTAACCTTTGATATTCCTGTAGCGTCAAATCTGATTGGGAAAGAAAGGGCGTCCATGTCACCTCCTTGGGTTAATAATACCTCAGGCCCGCCTGAGACTTCCTATCGCACAATTTCGCAATCTCCCTGGTGGCATGGGGAGGGGGGAAATCATGTTTTCGTTGGTTCTAATTTTTCGATTCTTTCAACAAGTGACGCGACCGTGGCGTCGAGTTCCTTAATGGCGGCAACTGCGGCTGAAAGTATCTGGAGAGTGCTGATGCTTTTCAGTTGATTCCCAGTGCCGCTGACTGCTGAGGGGATTACTTCTTGCACCTCGTCTGCAACAAATCCCAGCATCTCATCATATGGGTCATTGTCCCCAATGACCGGTTCACCTTCGTCAGTGAAACTAATTATGTCTAATGGATTAAATGTAACTGGACGCAGGCTTCGAATGGCTAAGAGACCTTTGTCGTACGGCGTAATATTCGTCTTGAGTCGTCTATCTGAAAAGTTTGCTGCTTCTGCTGAAATGACGTTGTCAACAGTGCAGTTAACACTTGGATTAGTCCACCTAAACCCAATAAGATTTGGCGAGCCTCCGCCAATTGTTGCACCATTGTATCCAATACCACTACCACTAATATTCATGTAGCCAACAAGCGCCGCGCTACTTCCATAGACATTGCTAGAAGTTCCAGATGAATCGGCATAGCCAACGTGCGTATCTGCGTGTGCCGCATTATTTAAATACCCGTATAGGCGCCACCTTGTGCCAGTCCAATATGTTTGGACATTGTAGGCATCGTCGTTATCGTTGCGATATAAGCGCGTTGGACCAGGACGTCCTGCGCTAGCCCACATTCCTGTCTGGCCAGTAATATTTGACGCCGCCAAGCCACCAGAAAATGTCGGAGCAGTTACCGTGCCAGTAAAACGCCCAGTTCCGAGGACATTAAGTGTACTGGTAACCTCAGCATCCGATGGTTGCGAGCCAATGAGCGCCGAATCCGCAGACCACATATAGCGCGTTGTTCCAGCAACATTATTCCTGAAACCCATTCTGTACGATGAGTTCACAGCCGAATAGAACGACCACCCAGTTTGGCCCTGCAATACGGGTCCATCGCTCCATGGCAAGGCCGTGTTGGCAGTCGTGCTTGTGTAAATCTGATTATTTGACGAGTTGGGTAGAGTAACTGTGCCGCTAAGTGTGAGAGATGTAAGTGTTCCGGTTGCAGTAATGGCCGAAAGGTTGCCAGTCGTAATGACAGTACCTGAGACATTCGGTAGCGTTAGCGTTCTATCTGCCGTGAGGGTTGTTGGTGTAAGGGTTACTTCATATGAAGAACTTCCACCAGCACGGCCGGCCAGCGCAACGCCATCCTGTCCAGCGGATGCGCGAGCAGTTATCGTCCCCTCAACAGCCACCGAAGGCGTTGCTGCAGAGGAATTAATTCGGGCAAGAACGACTGGCTCATTTATGTGCCCATTAAGGAAGGCTACGACAACCGTATCCCCCACCATGAGCGGGCCCGTGATCCCCGGAGGACCAGTAATATTCTTGATGCGCATCGAGGAACCCAAGTAGCCAACGCGTACAAATACTTCCTTATTTGCTTCGTTATAGGCTGTGACAGTACCCATGTACTGTGCGTTGGGGTCGGTCCCACCGGATGCACCGGAAAACCGGGAAGTAAACGGTCCGCCAGCCATCAGCCCTCACCCCATGTGCGGTAGTTGGGAGGATAGATGAAACCAATTTCAAAATCCTGAACATTCTTTTCTTCGCGCTCAGGTGTGCGGAAAGAAACCTGGACAGGACTGTTGCCAAGAAAATCGTATTCAACAGAATCGATAAGGTAAAAATTACTGAACATTTCAATTCCCTGGTAATAAAGCGTCATGCCGGGTCGAAGACCCATCGCCGACTCCCTGATCAATGAAACACTGCCCTGCGCTTCAAGCGGGTCATTATCCGACTTGCGGAATGTGGGAGGTTCCATTGGACGAAGAATATCCTCTGAAGTGCTCGGCCAACGCAACGGGATGTAATTTGCCGATTTCTGACCAAGTCTGTTTGTGGTTGGGTCCACCCAGTCGAAAGTTCCATACGAGGAGCCATACAAGCCCAGCAGGAATTTCGGAGAAGCGAAAACTAGGGTCCCTTGTGTTTCGAACAAGCGAAACTTTGCTTCACTAGCAAGATTGCTCAATACATCCCATACTGAATCCGCACGACGATCACCCGAGGCCCCATTGATTGTCACGCTCTTGGAGGTTCTCTCAATCAGGGGGTTAAGTCCGTACTTATTACATACGGACATAACATAATCGCTACCCTTGCCTTTATATGACTTTGGGTTTTTATCCCGTTTCATTTGTTGAATCGGCTTCGGACGCAACTCGATAGTCCAAATAAAATTTCGTCCTGGGCCAGGGGCCACTGAGGCGGCAGCAACCTCGAACGGGTAGACAATGTCCGTTAACCCTGAATACAAACCAGGGATTTGTGGCCTGCCACCAGCGTTAAAGTTCGCTGTATTCTCTGGGCTAAACAATACTGTTCGCGTAATATTGAAAAACCTATTACGCGCTAACTCCCCATTTGGGTCATGTACTGTCAGCGTTATCTGGGACGCCATATCAGAAGTAAAACTTACCGACATCGTCAAAATCGATGTATTTATGTTTACGAGCGTTCCAGCGTCGTCAGTCCACCGAAGCCGGGTATCTCTAATGGAGCGCCTATCGTCGGCCATGGAATATCACCTCTATGGCCAAGTCGGCGCCGAAGATCCCCCGCTGCTTCCAGTATTTACCCCAGTAGGAGCAGTATTAACCGGTGTTTGCCCGGCAACTACGGACACGCCGATCAACGTAGTTCCAGTACCAGCAGGAGGAGGTGTCCGTTTTTTAGGGGTAGAAGGCGGAACAATTACTGGCAATCTAAATTCGGCTACTTTGATCTGCTCTACTGGCTTTTCCTGAAGAGTCAGTCTCACCGATGCGGCCGCGAGCCTAGACACGGCACTATCTGCCGTGCGCCTGATGGCATTGATGCTGAGGTCGGCAATCGCAAACTCAAGAGGTCTGCCGGTGTCTGCAGCCCTACGCATGGCAATACGCAACATTGAGTCCATGCCATAGACGGATACCGGGTACGGTCGCTGTGCCATTCTCCGCAACTTATCAATCTCTGTCTCGACATCAGTGAACATCCCGTCTGGCACAACCGCCCCACCAGGCTCTGTTCTGTTATTGGCAATCAAGAACTCAAATGAGATTTTGAGAAGGTTGTAGTTTGACCACTCGACAATTGGGAAGTCCCCAACGCGCGGCAATTCTGTCCAAGTGGACCCAAGACCCGAATACTGAATGTTATTCGGAACATAGGGGAAATAGAAAATTTCGGTAAGTGCCTGTCCCTCGGATACGCCAGCGTCGGGCATTCGGCCCGCAAAGTTTGGAACCGCTGGATAGGTCTGGTATAGGTGTGGGCGACCAGAGCGCGTCAACGGCGGCTCAACGTATCCAAAAGGGGCCTTGATTTTTACCCGCGTAACAACGGGTGTAGGTGCGGGAGGAACAGTATTTTCTACATTCCCACGTGAATTCCCACCGCCATTAGGCCGTGTTGTCGTGGGTGGCGTGGTGGCAGGTGGCCTCGGCAGGCCTCCGCTCTGAAACTGCGAGATTTGTGAATCCGTGAAACCCTTTTTCTTCAACTCTTGTTTCAGGTAATTATTGATCCTGTACTCACGAGTGTCAGCAGATCCGCCCTGCTTTATAGATGCTGGCAAAGTTGCCAAGATGCTTTTGGCAGCATCATTAATCCGTACCGCCAGGACACGTAGATAACTTTCCAGCGTGTCAGGGCTCATTGAGCGGCCGTATACGCTGGCTACGGCAGCCTGTCCGGCGGCCGTTGACCCAGTCGAATTAGTCGACGTTCCCGAAGAACGAGATGGCAACTGTGGTCCAATTTGTGGCGCATTACTGGACAGAAATTGCGCGTAAGCACTATCGGTTAGAATTGCATAAGTAGTTGCCCGATTGGCGGAAAACGACCCCAACCCAGCATCCCAGTAATAAAGAGTTGTTTCCCATTGGGTTGGGTAACCGGGATGCCTATGGACCAAGTATCCACCGTCTTCGACATTTTCAACACCAACTGCCCAGGCCTTGGCATAGAGTTTTCGCCGTTTGAATGAGCCATTGACATTCAGAAGCGCAGTTTTGCCGGCTGGGGTAAAGGTGCGAATGCATCGTTTTTTAAAGTCATCGTGAGTTTCAGAGTAGATGCCCAACCAGGGAGCCGTGATATTTGTCGGAGGGGTCAATTCTTTGACGGGCTGCAGTTGCTCCGCAGGCGGCCCATTATTTTCCCCTGGTGAATTAGCGGCTAGCGGCGGCCATGGCTGGTTCGTTGACATTATGACCTCTCGCGACGGCTTTGTTCAATGCGGCGAATTTCACTCATCACAAGACTGGCAACCTCTTGTGCGTCAGCATTGGGCCCACCAGCAACATTGATGCTGTAATTATAGGTGTTATTCCCCTTGGCGGACGAGGTCGAATCACCCATGGGGCCAGGTACAGCATGCAAATGGCGTGCCTTACCCTGTCCGTGGAATTCGGCAAAACCACCACTTGCATTCATTGCGTTGGCATAACTACCAAGATTACTTCCGACCAGGTCAATAGCACGACCGCTTAGATGATCTGAATTCATAGACCCCAGTGCAAAATTGCGGTATGACGAGGTGATGACGCGATTTCCCCCAATTGTTGAATCAATCTGCTTATGTTTTGCCATTGTTTGCTGAAGATTGCTGTACATCGGCGCAGATGTATCGCCCATATTGGAAATTGCTGTTGAAAGGTTTTCCATCGCTGTGCGTAGATCGGCAAGCGTGATATTGAGGTTTTCGGCTACCGCTGTCAACTCTTCTTGGCTTGTCGCCATTGTCTCCAGGGGATGCTGCATATCTTTAATTGCCGTATTGAGGCCGATGTCTGCTAGGGCTTGAGCAATTTGGTCGGCCCCCATCGTTGCAAAATCTTCGCGTCCAACTAGGGTCCGGAGTTGAGTAGCACGTTCTGCTGTCATCCCAGAAAGTACCGAAGGATCTGCGAGTTCAAGGCTCCTTGACGCTAGTGCATTCGTCAACATGTTCCCTGGGGTTGTTGCCAATGCCTCCTGATAACGACCTCCAGCGCCAGAAAGGTATGCGCTAACGGCCTGGGAGGATTGGAATGGCATAGCGAGACCCTCCAACTGCCCTCCGGCTTGCGTAAATGCTGCGCCATCAACGTAAAGGCGGTTGAATGCCTCGATGGCCGCAAATTCGTCGCCGCCGAAGAAGTCAATTAGCCCACCCAACTGCTCCTCGAAGAATGTAAACATGTCGGCATCTGTAACACCACCGCCAAGGATTTTTTCGCGCATTACACGTGCTGACTCGTCAATGATTTTTGGCGCCTCCGCAGCAGCACGAGCAACACCAAGGACATCCATTTCCTGTCCAAGGAGGTCAGCAAATGCTTGGTTCATTTCCGCCGCGGTACTAATCAAACCGTCAGCAAGTTTTTTGACCATGTCATCAAAATTTGCGGTGGCATCAAAAAGGTCTACGTTGACACTTTGCGAAAGTTCAAGAATTTGTTCTTCCGTCATGCCGAATCGTCGTGTCAGTTCCTCCATGCGCGAGGTGTATTTAGTCTGTATCTGGTTTGCGGCCGCATACTGGACATCCGTGGAATCAATAAATTGCTTCAAAAACTCTTCAGGTTTCTTGAGAGCATTTTCCAACGTATCCGGCATTTCCATGCCGAGAAGTTCTGCTTGGTCATACATATTCCGAACAATTTGCTGCATGGATTCCTTGGAGGCATCTGTCTCCAAAGTCGTGCGCGCCACTGATCGGAATCTTCCCAGTTCATCCAGGCCAGTCAACTCACCGAGTCGACTCGTCGTAAAGGCAGTAATTCCCTCTTGAACGAGGGTGTCGCGAATGCCCTCGAAGGTATTGGAAATCATTTCCTCAGCAAAACCTTTTGCTGCTTCACGAGCCATTTTCTTTTCATGCTTGGCTTTGCCGAATGTACCCATAATCGCACCACCGACAGCGCCAACAACAGCACCAATTGCCGTACCGATACCTGGGGCAATCATGGTTCCAATCGCCGCGCCAGCACCCGCTCCGCTGAGTGCTCCACCCGCTGCGGTCCGTGAATTCATTGCCGTCCCACCGAGGCCCACTGCCAGACCGGCAAAGGGGTTAATCATGGATACAGCAGACCCAAGGGCCATTGCACCCTGCGCCTCTTCCGGCATAAACCCTGCGGCGAGATTCATGCCGATTCCAGTTCCGATACGCCCACTCATTGAACCAGCAAAACGACTTGTTGCTTGGCCCAGTGCGGATGCTCGGGCATTACGGGCACCAACCCCGAGCATGCCTAGTCCGCGAGGGCCTGGGGCGTATGTGATGGGCTGGCTTGACAACATGCCCAGCGCCTGCATGCGTGACATCCCCTGTACATTTCGCAGGTTTCGGTAGAGGCTAAAGACGCCTCGGCCCTGACCGATGAATTGCCCGCCGGCTCCAGTCGCATACCCGCCACCAGATTTTATTGCCGCCATAGCCTGCGCAGATGTCATCCCAGGGTTGGCGGCCTTCATCGCCCTAACCTGCTGGGCCATACCCTTGGATGCGAAGCCGCCTCCCGTCGCACCAGGGCCAGCAACAAGGCTGGGTGGCGCTGCCCCTTGCATCATCTGGCCGCCCGTGGTCATTCCGGTTATTTGGACAGATCCTGCCTGGACTTGCATTGAGCCCACTTTTTGTGGAGTGCTGATGAAGCCACCCTTGGTGTTCTTCATCTTGTTAAATCCAACGAGTGCGGCAGCCAGTGTTAGGAACGCGCCAAATCCATTGGTACCCGTCCCGCCAATAATCCCTCTGAGCATCTTGAATGCATCAGTTGTAAAGGAAATGACTTGCTTAACGCCCGTGAGGATGTCGTTGATGAAGGGGAGGGCCTCCACGAAAACTTTCTTCAGTTCCTGCCCAAACTTGAAAAACTCAGCCAGAACTTCACCGAGTTTGGTGCCGAATTCCGTGAATGACTCTTCATTTTCAACAAGAAGATTGCCGAAGTCAGTAAATGCACCCTTGATGGAATCCCAAACAGGGCCAGCAAATGAGGTAAACACTTTCTCGACAACTTTTGCTGCTGGAACAAACTTCTTCATGCCTGAGACCATGTAGTCCCAGCCAACCGATACCTTGTTCCACCACTCGCCAATCCTGTCGAACATGCCTTCGACCTTCGGCAAATACTCTCGAACCAGATGAACCATGAGGTCGTTCATCTTTTGCAGGCCGCCGACTAACCCGTCTTGGAATGCCCCTTGCCCAAAACGAAGAATCTCACCCCTAATGCGAATAAACGTGACTCGGAAGTTGCGGGCAATCTCTTCGAGAGAGTCCTTCAAGGGGCCCAGGAACATGTCGCCCAAGTCAGCAAATTCTTCCCGGATAATCGTGAAATTCTTCTTGAATCGGCTGATGAGCGTGTCATTGACTGCTGCGAACTGGCCGCTAACGCCGCCCGATACGGCGAGTTGTCCGGAAGAAATTGCGGCTTTGAGTTCCTCGGCGGTATCAATGCCAGCCTTCTTCATCGCCTCTTTCATGGCGGGCCCAAGGGCCTCGGCAGCAGTCTTGATTTCGCTAAAATTCGCCGATGGGTCCTGCAGGATGCCGATCAGTTCGCCTGCTGCCTTGACTCCTTGCTCCAAGGGCTGCCCTGCTGACGCAAAGTCCATGAGACCCTTGAGGAGGGTTCTGGAGCCCTCGGTGAACGTCGACCTTTGGGATACCGCAGCAAAGGCCGCGTTGAGGTTTTCAACGCCAGCACTGGCTAAGTCAGTATCGCGTGTCAATGACCGCATGACGGCCGAAACCATTCGGGTGTTATTCCCAAGTTCCTTGAACCCGTAGTTGGCGCCCTTATAGGCAAACATTGCTGCCTGCTGCTCACGGATGGCTGCAGCGGCGGATGCCAGGGCAACGGTGGCGGCAGCCGCTCCACCAGCAAGGACCTGCATGGCGCCGTGATACGCCTTCACTAGGGCTCTACCAGTGACAAGGAGCCCGTGGAAGGCAACCATCGCCGCGCCCATGACGCCCATTTCCAGGACGACAGCCTTGCTCATCATGGAAAACATCTTTATGAAGGACTTACCAGTGAACTGGACCATCTTGTCCAGGCCGTCAAAGTGCTTCTTGAACCGATTACTACTGTTTTTGAGTTGGTTCGAGACGGTATTGGACGAGCCGCCCATTGACTTTAGGCGCTTGTCAGTTAGCGCAGCAGCAGCGCCAATCTCAGCAATTTCGCGTTTTGCTTTACGTAATTCACGCTCACCACGAAGGTGCGCCCTGATGATTACCTGTGCATCAGCCATGTTCGCTCCAACGAAGTTTACGGCCGTTGGTTAAGAGCGATTTCGCTTGGCCTTACGCTCAATTTCCTCTCGGTCGACCTCTATAACTTTAGCACATGCCATCAAAATCAACCATTCATCTTCCTCTAAGTCAAGGAGTGTCAATGGGTTGACATGAAACAGTTCTGCGAGTCTGGCCGCCGATTTGACGTGCGAGTCTTCGACTAGATGGTCGAAGACTTCCTCGTAGGGTCCACGGTTTCCACCGTATCCCCGTATCCGGCTGCTTCGAGGATCGCAAGAGCAGCGGCTTCAAGGTGCGGGTCAGTTCCGAAAAATGCTCGGACAGCGTCGGGGACAGGCCGGTCAGTGCCAGTCATATTCAGAATCTCGCCCGAAGCGAAGTTCATCGAAAGACCATCAGCATCGAGAACCTCTTCGCCCTCGATCTCGAATCCCACCGTCGTATGGCCAATTACGTAAGCAGAAAACTTAGTCGGGTCAAGACCGTTCTTCGTGTCTTCACCAGCATTACGCCTCCAAGCACGCATCTGGTTCTGCGTGATATTCGGGCTAATCCGGATGAACACTCCATCACGGTCGGGGACCTCGACGAGAACCATCGGCCGCTCGACTTTCTTGGAAATTGTGTCGCGCAACCTGTTAAGCAGGGTGTCCTGCCCAGGGGCGGCTGACTTCTTGGCCGAGGCCTTAGAGGTCGTCTGATCGTCTTCGTATAGGGAGTCTGATGCCATGAGCGCAACCTACCATACGCGTTCGGTTCTGTGGCGGAACACAAAATGGCCCGCCACTAGGGACGGGCCATTGGTTCACCCCACCTAAGCGAAGTGAAAGGTAAATTACGACGCGTTGACGTTCTGGATAGCGAAAGTCAGCGAAAACGTCGCCGGCGCACCAGACGAGGAGTCGCCCTCGGGCTCCGTCAGACCAACCAGAAGCGCATTGGGGTACACGCGGTCGGTTCCGATGACCTCAATGTCGCAGTTGTAGGTCTTGACGTTGATGTTGTAGTAAGCCTGGCCGACGAGGCTGCGGAGGTCCGCAATCTTCTTGGCAATTCCGGCCGCTCCATCATTCGCCGTACGATCATCGTCGTAGTGGGCCGTCAAGGTGATGTCACCAATCTCAAAGGGGGCGCAGAGGACAGTCGGGAACTTGGCACCACCCTCGTAGATCTTCTCAACGGAAGCAGTGATTTCCCCGCCCGAAACCTGGGCGAAACGGAACGTCTCCCACTTCGGGTGATTGGGGTTCACCGGAGCGATGTCAGCCAGAACCTGACGCTGTGAAACCTTAGCCATTAGTTACTCCTCCGATCAGACCACAGAGTTGGTGAGGTTGCTCTTGACAATGTCGACCTCGATACGGTCGCCGACGCTGGAAACGCGGACACCGACCTTGGCCCGGACAAGACCATCCGCCAACTGAGTGACAGGGTTAAGCGAATTGTCGCACTTGACGGTGTAGCCGTAGTCAATGCGGCGGCCGAGATTATCGAAGGCCTCGTACAGCGCACCGGCGACTCGCATGGGCTCGAGAACACCGATGAGTTTTGCTTCGATGGAGGCAAAGACGTTGTTCCGACCGTCGATAGTGCTGAAAACCAGGTCCTCCAAGGCGCGGTAGGAGTCAACCACGATGGAGTTGACAACTTCCTGGGCGGTGAGGTAGCGGAAGTTTTCCGTGTCCTGGGTCAAGGTGCGGGCTCCGTAAATGCGGATGGTGTTGGCAATCGTCCGGATTACGTTCACCTGCTCCTCGTCGAAAGCATCGGCAGCAACCTTGCCCACGTTGTACTCAAGCCCGCTCACAAAGCGAGCCTGCGACACGAGGCCGGCATACGGGATGTGTGCGCCCGTCTGGTTGTGGGCACGGGCGCGTGCTGCCGCAACATAGCCGTCCGGGGGAATCGTGCGGGTGATGCCAACCACGTCGGTCGGGATAACAATCCACGGCCAGAAAAGCCCAGCGTGCTCTGTGTCTGCCTCGGTGGCGACGATGGTGCCAGCCAAGGTGGTCGGATCGGCGGTTCCGGCGTTGGTATGAAGAATCGCCATGCGGTTATTGGCCTGGCAATGGGCGATGATTCCCTGATAGACCGCCGTGCTGGCGCTCTCGGGGTTCGAAACAGCGCCAGTACCCATGGAGTCAAGGAACAACTCGAGGGCAGCGGTGTACTCAGTGTCGGTAATGTTCGCACGGTCGTCATCGCCACCAGCAAGCGCCGTCGCGGCGGCCGACGCAATAAGTCCGCCGCCCTCATCCGAGACGCGCACCAAACGGCTGGCTCGCACGTTCCGAGCGAACTTGCTCAAAATGGCTTCATTCGTAGTCACCGCGCCAGTGGAGAAGATCAATTCGCCATCGGCAAACAACTTCACCTCACGAGTCGCGCTAACAGCCACAACCTGGATTTCAAGGTCATGCGCCCAATCGCCCTCGCCAATAGCATCAAACGTGAGAGCCGGGTCGCCGCTCGAATCGTCGAGAGTCAACGTGGCAGTGCTAGCATCCGGACCAACGACTCGACCGATGTAGCACTGCGTGCCGCCCTCTTCGAAGAAGGTCTGGACGGTGGGGTGGAGGTATGACCAAGTCTGATACGGCCCATAATGAGCCTCAAACTCCTCGACGCTCGTAATCAGGTGCGCAGTGTCGGAGGGTCCACGGAGGGTCTTCCCAACGAAGAATGCCTGCGACGACTCACGAACAGTATTGCTCGTGGGTCCGGTGCGTACAGCGGTCGAAATTCTAATGCCAGGCATATTTAACCATCCCGTTGGTCTCTAGGGTTCCCGACAACACGTCTTGCCTTATTGTACTTAAACCTTGACGGTCCTCGTGCAACTGTCACTCATAAGAGTATCAGAATGACGCCTCGGCGGAATCCACGTCTTCTTGTGCTGCTTCCTGTTTTGCCACCTCTTTGGGGGCAGTGTCTGTGGCGGCCGCAGTGGTGGTCGGCTCCTCAGGCTTTACATCTTCCGCTTTTTTGGCAGGCTTGGCGGGCTTCTTCGCAGATTCAGCCAGGACGACAACATGCCCGGCGTCGATAGCGCTGCGCAGAGTCCCATCAACGACATCGATTGCGCCAGTCTCTTTGGCCGAAAGGGTGTGGCCTTCGTCGGAAACTCGCACGGCATGCGGCATTTTATTTCGAACAACAGTAGAGCCTTCTGCGGCGGCCGCAGATGCTTGTGACGGTTGGATGAGGCGGAGTTTTTTCATGGTTATCCTTGTCGATTATACATCATAGGTCTGATGTGATGTTTGCTCTGTCGTCAAACCTCATCCGTATTTTTAAATGTCCGGAATTAAGATTTGCGGCGACTTCAGGAAATTCTGGATTGCACAGCACCAAATCAAAAGGCTCAGCCACATGGCCAATGCTGCAGAGCCGAATAATTCGCTGCGAGCGGTTCTTGACGACCACGCAATTTTCGCGCCTATACCCCATGGCGACTGCGTCAAGTGGTTTATCGAGTTTCTGGCATCGACATTCGCTCATGTCGGGAGCACCTCCGTCAGGCCAGCGTTATCGACCTCCAAGTCGATTTCCTGAATCGTTCCAATGGGTGCGCGCATGACGATTTCGTTAATCTGCATGTCGTAAGCCACATATGCGCCAGCAAGAACACGGTCGCCTTTTAGGAGAGTTAAGTCCGAAAATTCTTCACGTATTGTCGACTCTTCGATCATCGCCTGAAATGTATTCCGCTGGTCCACCGCCCTGAGGCACGGCCTATCCAAGAGGGCCGAGCGGACGACGGTAGTGAGGCGATCTCGCATATCGGTTGTTTCTTCTGACCCCTCGGTGCGCACCCACACATAGGTGCGCATGTTGTAGGAGACGCGATAGAGGGGATGGCTGCGGTCGTAATCGATTCGCTCCATTGAGCCAGTAGAGATGGCAACCGTAATGATTGTGGGCCACTCGTCGAGAGCAATCGGCTCATAGTTCAAATACTTGACTGGATTCGGCAATGTGATGTCGTCAAGATTCCAGGCATTTCGGTACTGAACCAGGCGGGTCGGAAGGTCATTTGTTAAATAGTCGGTCACATATTTCTTAGCGAAATATGGGCCATGCATCACATCAATCATCATTCACCGTCGCTTCCGCTCCGTTGACGATGTATTCGGCTGCCCAGCCTGACCACCGCTGTTCCGCGCCTTGCGGGACGAAAACGATTTCTCGTTTTGGCATCTTTGATGTTCCGTATTGATGGAAGGAAGCGTAATTAATCCCAGACGTGCCGAAGCGAGCGGTATGCCTATCAATGTCACTGCTTTTGCCGCGAAGCGATGAAAGGTTTCTAAAGAGTTCCCCAGTTTGAATCATTGGTGTTGCCCCAGGAAAATTAACCGCTTTCCATGCCGCATATTGAGCATCTAGAGGCCGCCAACCTCCTACGGGGAGGCCGTTGCTCGCAAAATTTGCCGCAAACGCAGTCCGTAATTCGTCTCGAATTTGTCTAAAAACAGGTCGGAAGTCTTTGCCTCTATCGATCATCTCGTCGAGATTGTCTTGCGCCTCGCTGTCATCGAATTTAATATCGATATCAATGCGCATTACGATACCCTTACGCGCTTATAGACCTTCATGGCAGCAAGTTCGGACTCCAAGAATCCAGTTTCCATTGGGGCAACATTTCGCGGTTCAAGATCCTTTACGCCAACCACGTCATCGTGCATGTTTTGGACTTCACGGGTTGCCGCGCGAAGAATCATCAACTTGAACAACTTGGCAGCCGATGGGTCGTCCATGCCGGCGGTGTACTCAATCTCAACGAGGTCGTCGGCAAATCCGCGATACAGGTCAATACCAAATTTTCGCGTGACGTAATCAAGGTTGGCGGTCATTGTCTGTGTCACGCCAGTCTGAGCCTGGGTAACTGTCACGGACTCGACACTCACGACCGGGCTGTTTCTCAAATAAACAGTCGTAGGTGGCTGGGTGTAAGTGATTGGCGACATCGTTGTGTCAAGCGATGTGTTGTAGAAGAACGAAGCCATCGGAATCCCTACGTGGTTGGAGTCCAGACGAATTTCCTCTGTGAATTCCTTGACAGTAATGGGACGCCCGAGATAAGCCTCGATCTCTGCTTCGAGCCCCTCTAGGACGAATTCGACCGCATCCTGTTGGCGCAGGCTGAACTTGATGTCCATGAAGGTGGCCAGGTCATTTACGGTGACCAGCATTATGGCCCTCCTTCGGGTCTAATTAACGGCGACGTCGGAAAATGTCTCGCACGCGTTCCTGGCCAACTCCGCCGGTTCCGCGACGACGGCGGTTACGTTGGAGAAGGCTTCTGACGGCGCGACGAATACGACCCGTACGGCCCGTGAAGTCATCACCAGTATCGGCACCAGGCATAGTTCGCTCCTTGCAAGAGATTTAAGAAGAGTGTAGCACTAGCCAGGCCAAGGGCAGTTTATGTCTAGCCGTGAGGCAAATTATCGATCAGCATTTGGCGGCGTCTCGATGACCATTGAGACTTTGTCCACCGTCCCTGGCGGCGCCTCCACAGGAACCCAAGCGCGTGAATACGAGTGATTAGAAATCTTCCGGTGCTTCAGGATCGAGCCATCCAACATCAAGTCCAATTCGTCAAATTTCATCGTAAATAAACGGTCAAAATCGGATTTAGAAAAACCAGCCGCTTTTTCTAGCATCCTGACAATTTTGGACAACTTACGGGCAACGATTTGCCCTCGGCCTCGATTCATCTGAACATGCAAAACCATGGCATCGATATCTGAACAGTCAATCCAGGACACCCATACCATGCCGCCAACTTTTTCTGCGATTCCTTTATTGCCGGAGATAAGGCGGACTCGCTGTGACCCATCAATGATGTAGCCAGTGGACTTTTGGGCAAGAACTGGGGTCAACTGCCCATACTCCCCAAGTGACGATGCCAATGTCTTCAGGTCGGGGAGCAGGGTGTATGTCGCAGCCCACGGTGCCTCTTTGAGTCGCTCCGGCTCAACTTGTTCATGATCAATCATTGTTCAATTCACTTTCTTCCATAACTCTTTGCGTGTGGGCACGTGTTCCTGGGCCAACTGGGGATACCGACTTGCCCGTAATCAACTCGCTCAACATCAGTTGGCGAATCAGGTAATTCAATGGGTACGAGTAGGGGTCTGAGATGTGTTTTTTGCGAAATTCAGCGGCGAAGGCCTTGGCCCTACGTACCTTGACCGGGCCGATCATGTAATCACGGATAAAGGCGCTCACCCCATCCCAACCATCGGCAGCGTAGTCCTCGATAAGTTTCTCAACGTCGAAATCTGGCCACCAACGACGCTGGGCGTCAATTTGAGGGAAGCATTCATAGAGCCTGTCGTAGAACTCCGGCTCGGTCGCAACAACATCACCGATGCGTCGGATCGCAGTTGCGTGAAGCGGGATTCCAACTCGTGTATTTGAGCCGGTCAGGGCAGCCCAGTCGTAATACTCACAGTAGGGGGCATTGTGTTCCTCGCTAATGAACTTAAAAACGTCGTTCACATTCCAGTCGTAGATGACCTTGGCGAATTTCAGCGGTACTCGTTTGGAAAGGCCGTAGGGGTGGACGATGTAATTCTCGTGGAGTTTCTGGACAAGGGATCGGTAGCGAACCATAGACTCTGCGGCACGGATTCCGGTGATAAAGGCGACGCTTCCCTTTTTCCCTTGCATTTGGTAATAATCAAGTGGCTCAGGAAGATTTTGTGAGTGATCGAGGCCGAAGTCGTACCCAGTAATGGCCCATTCAGGAATGTCTCTGACTAGACGTCCTTGTGCCTTCCGTTTGTCTCCCCACATAACCGTTGTTTGCCTCCGACCAAGAACCCAGACCTCGGCACCGTACGGAAGGCAGTACCACTCCATATCTACCCAGTCAAAATTCCTGACCATTTCGACATACTCAGAAACAGCAGGGCTCAACATTTCCTCGTCACGGAAAATGACCTTTACTGGGCCAAGGCCACGCTCCTCGTGAACTTCTTTGGCCAAATACAGAACAGCAGTTGAGTCCTTCCCTCCGGAAAACTGGACGCAAACAGTGTCAAAGGTGTCGTATACGTGCCTAATTCGTGCTCGCGCTGCCTCGAGGACGTTGACATCAAGAAACATCCTCTGTCGCGTCATCGGCTCTCCTCGAGCGAGTTGACCCTCTTGACGATGTTGTTGATGTAGGAGGCAGGGAGAACATCACCTGGTGAAAGTTCCGGCAGAGGAGAGGTTTGTTCCTTGCCGGCTTTGCGCATGGCGTCGCCAATAAGGAGGGGCGAACCCAGTGCGCTCTTACCGAAAAAGCGCAAAAACGAGCGTCGATTCATGGGGCAACTTTACCGTGTCTCTCCCACGAATCAAATGTTATCGGCATAATTTCCGCAAACATCCGCTCTACGATGGCCGCGTAATCGCGAATTTCTTTTTGGGCAGTCTCGTCCGTGCGTAACGAAAGGAAGTTCATTAGCGAGCGGGCGTTCACTGTCCAATAAAATTCGGTGAAAGTGCCAACTGGGAGGACAACTCGTGCCAGTTCGTTAGCGACGCCAAGCGAGCGGATGTAGTTGTAGGTATTGAAGGCACGGTCATAGAAGTCAGAAATCGTCTCGAATGCTTCTTCGGCTACCTTGTCATTAACAGGCTCAAAACTGTATGCCCCCGGCTTGCCCACCTGGGTTCTGATGTCGCCATGATCTGGCACGTATCCGTTGTTTTCTAAAACGGTGTAACGCCCGGAAATCTCATTAAATGAACCAATACGATGTCGGAACCATTCCCGGGCAACGAATATTGGGCATGAGACATGGAAGCGGAACGCATTGTGCTCAAAGGGCGTGCCGTGACGTTCACGCATTAGAAAGTTAATGAGGCCCTTATCTGCTTCCGACATTTCCTCATGCCGCACACCGAATGAAACTCGAGCCGAATTAACTACCGAAAGATCTGAGGCCATATGGGCGTCAAGACGAACAAAGCCATATTCATGGACAGCCTCGTAACTCATTTTTAGACCTCCGCGTGAGCATCAATGAACGACATCAATTTTTCGGCCGTCGTGGACCCGTCATAAGCGGGAGCAGACTTCAGCCATCGAATGAATTCGTACCACCGCCTCTGTTGGGCGGCGTCCTCGAACACGAGGGTGTATTGGACGACTGCCTTGGGCGCGGCACCCGGCGCAACAAGCGTGGACCCACGTGTAGCCACATCCGTATGGTCTGCTGTGTCATCGGCGATAATTTTGCGTTCTCCGTCATCATCATCCCTGACCAGCGACACAATTTTTTCCAAAGCCGCTTCCGCGGCCGCTCCAATAACGGGTGCTACGAACCCTTGCCCAGATTGCTGGGATGTGGGGGTCTGGGCATTTACTACTGGCGTCCTCTGCTCCTCGTAATAGGCAATTTCGAATTCATCCCATCCGAGCGAATCAAAGAGGTCGGGGAAATCTCCGACCACATTTTCCAGCATCGATAGAACCTGCGAATTATCAGTGTGCCCCAGTTCCATGGTCCGATTGTCGGCCAGGGCAAAGGCTACGGCCGTCTGAATGTCGGCATCCATTTGAACTGCCGCGATCTGCCTCCAACCGAGTTTCCTTGCAGCCTGAACTTGGTGATTACCAGCAACGACAGTCATTGTTCCGTCTTCATTAGGTCTAACAACGACAGGCTTTAACTGGCCAAATTCACGATATGACGCAAGAATGGCATCGACATTGCCCTTACGCGGATTGCCCTCTAGCGGTACAAGTAGGTCAATGTCTACGAGCAGCCCGTGAAGTGATTTGTCAATATTTTCCATGCTTGGCACTTTAGTTGGCGCGATGCCTATCGTGGTACACGGTCCAATCGGCATTTGGCTCTGCGTTTGGACTTACTGGTGACGTATTCCCGCTGATGACCAGCCTCGTCGCTTCTAGCGCGTGACGTGCGGTCATGTGGCTGATGAATGAATTAAAAACCACCAGTAACCCAGGCTGTGGCTTGATGGGGACGGCATGCTGCATTGTGTCGCAATAGCCAACCATGAAAATCAACTCTGCCGAACCCACCGGGCAATCGGGGTAGTAGGCAAAGGAGTAGTGCTCCTCTGGGTGGCTATGAAGATTTGACCTGTGACTATGCGCAAGGACGCTTTGGTGTTTTTCAAGAACAACACCCCAAATATCATCAATGACACATTCTTTGCCTGAAATGCGATGAATTACGGTCTTTATTTTTTCTTCTAGGGCCGAAATTTCGTCGCTTACCGGCACCACTAAATCATCAAACTGGACAAATCCCCTGCTTATCCAGCCGTAATCAGGTGTTTCCCTCTCGATTGGGATCGCCTGCGAGTACATCTGCCGAGCAATTACGTCATTATCAATGTCATCAAGAATGCATGTAAATGCACTAAGGCGTATTAGTGGCACCTCATTTATCTGGCCCACGCTCATGGAGATACTTGGACTCTTACGTTTGCGTTGAGGGTTCTCATGGCGTCGATTGACGTCCGAAGAGAAAGAAGTTTTTCTCGCTTTGATTTAACGAGCGCCTCGGCGATCTTGAAGTCAAACAACTCGTCAGCAAGTTTGTAATCTGCCCAAGCCTCACGTTCCTTGATAGAACCCTTGGCAGACAAGTATTCTTTGGCCCAATTCGCTTTGTATAGAGCCTCTTTTTTTGCCCCATCCTCGGCAAGGCGCTCAAACGCCTCCGTCTCCTCTTCCAACATGTCAATCAGCCGAGTTAGTTCGTTCTCAATGTCGACTTGACTTATTGGATGGTTACGAAACCCCATGCGAAAACAACTCCTTCAATGGTGCCCAGTCAATATTTTTGAGCGATGCCATGTTTGCTTCGGGCCAACTGTATCTCCCAATGCCGATGGCCTGCAAACCCATTTCTTCCAAAAGCCACGCATCGCATTCGTCGTCCGCACCCTTTCCGGACCAAATGCGACCAGTTCGTGCCGATACGGCCGATATGACTTCAGTCTTGGCGGCGTTCCCTCGCCCAGTAGCAAATTTGGCTCGACTTGTCGGTGGAACGTCGACGAAAGGTATCCCCATGTCGTGGAGTAAAAGCCTGATTACTCCACCAAGTTCACCGATTTTGTGTGATTGTGAGTTTCTGGCCGAGAAGGCATAGCCCTCTATCACGGCAGCACTAACCTCATGTGCCTGGAGCGCATCGGTCATCTGTGCCCGAATATCCGAAAGACGCTCGACGTCCTTAAATTTGCTTGCAATAGCAAATGTTTCGCCATCCACTGACACGCCAGTCGACGTTAGGGATAAGTCGAGGCCCATGAGTTTCATGGCCGAACAATAGCAGTGTGAATACCAAAAGCGGGAGGTTTCCCTCCCGCTCAAGGTCATTTGTTATTAAATGTTGCCGCCTAGCGGCAGTTCAGGATCAGCCGAAGCGATTGTCAGGTTCGATGGCAATCGGAGTCGTCTCTTCCTCGTTGTACTCGACAGCAACCGCGACGGCAAGGTTTGCGCCAGCGACGCTCGAGCCAATCTGGTCAATATCAATACTGATAAGGTCGCCAGCGGAAAAAGTCGTCACCTCGGGGAACCCAGCCAGCGTAGCCGCCGTAGCCGAAACAGCAACGGTCGGACGATTCGCCTGCGTAGTGAAAATGGTGGTGCCATTCTTGTTTACGTCGACAATCAGGGTTGCGCCGGTGGGGGCAGTTCCGACCTTGCCAGAGATCTTCTTGATCACTCCGTCATAGGGGGCAACAGCAAACGCTTTGCCGGCAGCGGCGGTAAGGGTCCCGACGCTCTGAAGGTGAAGGACATCATTGCTCATTGTTTTGTCTCCATGTCTTGTGGTTGATAGGACACGTACACTTTACTACATCACTGTGCTGCTTATTGTATGTAAGGCAAGAAGTAACAATGCGTTAACTAACTACTCCCATCCATGCTTGGCGAGACCCAGTTCAAAAGCCAATGCCGGGTGATTTCCTATTCGCCTGTGACACTCACGACATACTGCGATGCAATTACTTTCGTCAGTAATTGACCCGCCCTGTGAGCGACGTTTTAGTTCATGAACGTCGATGCTTCCACGTCTCACGAACGTAACTAGCCCATCATGCTTGGCAAACACAGGGCAAGCCTCACAATACGGACGCTCGGAAAGCATTTTCGCAACTAGCCGCCGCCGCTCTACATACTCTTTTTCTTTTTTCTTGCTGCGGCGTCTCATGACGACAGTCTAGTCCATGATTGATTCTGGCCTGACGGAATCGAGAGTCCACTTGTGATTCAAAGTATCCCAAAGTGCTTCATCGATTGGTGTCGGGTCGAGGTCGGCGACAACCATCAACCGCTTATGTTCGCGGATTGCGCGCCTATAAATTTCGGCAGTGTCCCACTCGTCATAAACCTCGGTCTCGACCCCTTCGATCATCGCAACTACCTGGTCAAGGCGCTTATTGACATGAAATAGGAATTTACTGATTCGGGCTTTTCGCAATTCGTAATCCTCAGCCGCAGTTTTGGCTAATTTCTGGCCATCGCGGCCCATGGCCAAATAACGCTTTGCGTCAGATTCAGCATCGATGTCAATGTCCTCTAACTGTTCTTCAAGGTTCTGGACCAAGGCCAGAAGTGCGCGCTTCCACCGATCCCAGTTTTCTGGTTGATGTAGAGTCTGGCGCCTTCCAGGGGTTACCTTGTTTTTGACATCATCGGCAACGAGTCGAGCAAATGAGTCGTCAGACATGACGAATGACATCTTTGCGGATGCAGTTGTGGCCTGCGTCATTTTTTCCTCCATGCAGGGCAAATTGATTTGTATGAGCACCAATCACACAGTCGTGATTTGTGGGTCGGGAAGTTTTCGGTAAGGCATGCAGATTCAATTTCGTAGAAAACTGCCACGGCATAGTCGGATACAGACCGAATGTCTGCGTCGGTGAAGGATGCTTCGAGGCGCACCCCATCCTTCAAATAGAGCAGTTCTATTCGTTCTACATCAAGGCCAAATTGACGCTTCGCAAGAGCGCCATAAATCTGCAGTTGCTTAAATTTGTCGGCAACGTAATCGCCCCTAGGGGTTTTCCCGGTCTTGTAATCGGAAATCGTTATTTTCCCATCGTTGACCGAGTAGCGGTCAATAAAGCCCTTTACGGTAACAATCCCGCCGAGAAGGCCATTTACCTCGACCTCGATACCAGCGGGCTCGACAAGTGTCGGGTCCTCTAATTTCCAAAGATTTTCGATGCACCACCAGGCGCTCCACCGGAAAAGTCGCAAATCATCTGGCTTTGGGACGTAGCGTTGTACCCGTGAGGCCCAATCCCCCACTTCCCAAACCTGCCCAGCAAGTGATTTAGCCATCGGCAAGGTTCGCTGATCGGGTTCCAGCGCATAGAGGGCCTCAAGCGTCTCGTGGACAAAGTTCCCCAGCAAAGTTTCTTTTGTTGGGGCGTCAGGGATCAGGTCAATCTTGTTGAACTTGAATTTCTGCGGACATTGGACGAATGTCCCCATTGATGATGGGGAGAGATACGGCGGAGGCGTCAGCACGTTTTTCTGAGCATCACTCGTCGGCATATTTGCCATCAAGGTCCAGGCGCAACGCCTCTGCGATCAGGGCGTCAAGGTCTTCGGCGGAAGCCGTCTCGAGGGTGGGTTTTGGCGCCCCATCGGACCACTCGGTCCAGAAGGCACCAAGAGCCGCGCGCTTTTCAGCAGACAGGTTCTTGGACAGACCCATGAATTGCGTCCACAGGGCAATGATTTCCTCACTGACGGCAGGCTTTGACTCCTCTTCGTCGATGGCCAGTGCCTCCTCCGTACGAGCAAGGTACAGGCCAATTCCCAAAGTCTGTGCAGCCTTCTTCAAGGCGTCTGACACGGCGCCTTTGAATTCATCGCCAAGGTCAACGATTTCACCAGTCTTGGTGCGCTTGATCTTTTGTCCACCAATTCCATCTCGGCTGACAAAGTCAACGTGCGTCTCGCCAGTCTGGATGTAGGCATCAAGGGTGACGTGAGCAACGATGAAGTCCGGGTCGAGGGCATCGCGTTCACATTTGTTCACCCGGAAACTCCAACGATCAACGCCTACAACCTTGTTCAGCCGGGTGATGACCTCGCTGACCGGGATGTAGGTAAGAGATGTTCCGCTCTTTTTAAGTTGCCGTTCAACTTCCTTCGGAAACGGCTCCGACAGTTGTGCCATTACATTCATTCCGCATTTCCCTTTCTTACGATGAGGCTGACCTCAGGTTCTGATGTTTCGCAGTAGTTGTCTGGATTAAGCCCCAACTTCGAGAGTTCCCCTACCCGCCAATACGAAGGCTGCAAGTAGTCCAAAAGTTTGACAACCATGTCTTCCGGAGAGAGTACGACCTCCCCAGTATCCATGTCAACAGATGATTGACGAATTTTCGTCGCAACCTCTGCGGCAAGATCCTTATGGCGCCACTTGCTTCTGTTGCTTGCAACCTTGCGCTCGATTTGCGCACCATCACGCAAATCAAGGAACTTCTCCGTCATCAGGCGAGACAGGCGAGCCTCGACGGTGTCGTAGAGCATCCCAAGATCGCGTTTGGCAAGATTGATCTCAAGCAGCGTGTCGGCCAAATCGTCGATTTCGAGGCCATCGTCAGTGATGTTGCCGAGTTCCTCATCGATTGAATTGATGAGCCGACGCAATAGTTGCGTGGATTCAAGTGACATTAAGTTTCTCCGTATGGATAGGGCCAATATGGCTTCGTCACACGACGATAGCGGCGCGTTTGCGCTGCGGCAACCCCAATCCTGCAAGAAATGTAAATGCTCCGACGGCAGAGTCGACTTGGTCGTCGTGGGGGCAGGCCTCTGGGAATGAGGCTAATTCGTCGAGCCAATCTGTAAGCCACGGGCCTCTAACAACGCGGAGATTGCCATTAGCAACAGCAGCAGCGAATGGGCGCGCCCTGGTCACCTTGTCGCCAGTAGACCTAATGCCACCGAAATCAAAGCCAGGCAAAACATAACGGGCATACTGATCTACTAGGGCTTTTCCAGACGAACCAGGCTCCTGTTCCATCCTGATTGGCACTCCGGTGCCATCCTCGTAGGCGGTCTGGGCGATCAATTGTTCGACCTTTTCGCCCTTTACCCTCGCCTTGCGGACATCCAGGATGTAGGCAATACCCTGGTCAAATAGCATCAGTGTGCCTACCGTCCAGTCTGGGTCGGGGTTGCTCTGTGAAGGTTCCGTTGCCGCCAAATCCCAAAATCGTACGGCCCTGGCCATTGATGTCAGATTGGGAATCTCGTGCTGGTCAACAATGGTGACGGCCTCTCGCTCGAACATTGACCCGAGTGTCGTTGACCACCAGTCACCTTCTTCGAGTCGACGCCTTTCAATTGGGTCTAGGGCCTGGAGGGACAGACGATACGACTCTGCGTCGATTCCCGGGTTGTCGGTCAACATTGAGGGAACAAAGATGCGCCCAGTGGTGGGGCCCTCGACAATAAATCGCTGTCGGACCCAGTTGGGGGCGGGGTTAGATGCAGCCCTCATACGGAGGGGGACTTTGGAAACCGGACCAGACGCAGGACGGCGCAGACGGGAGAACAGGTACCTGTAGTCAGATTCCCTGATTTCCGTGACTTCGTCCATCCCAATGAACTGGAATTCAGCGCCCTTGTATCGCAAGTAGTCTTGCGAATTATTTAGGTAACCGAAAGAAATTCTGGCGCCCGATGGGAAGACGGCAGTGTAGTTATTCGCATTCCACTTGACGTCTTCATAGTTGGCAATCCATGACTGGAAACGGTCCATGATTGCGCCTGGCAGTGCTAGGTCGGCATAGGTGCGGCGGAATAGAATCGCGTTGTAATTGGGGACATCGACGTACTGCAGCGCAGACATCAAAAGAGCCGAAGACTTACCGCCACCCGCGGCCCCGCCAAAGAACGCTTCGAGCGCGTTCGTCCTCAGAAACACCTTCTGGGTCAAGGAAGGCTCCTCCGGACAGTACGGAGGCGGTTTCGGCTGAAGGAATTTCAGTATTTCGTCCCAATTTTGCGTCATACTGTCTCCAGTCACTTAATCCTACATCAGAACAAGGAATGGGCTAAGGTGGTGCGCATGCCCGAAGGCAAGAACAGACCAGGCCTGAAATCCCGCGTCAGAAATTTGTCCACACGACTGCTGAATCGCAGGTCTGCGGCCAATTTCTTCATGTTATCGTTTATCATATTTACGAGCATCGGCGCGGGATTAATCACGCCTCCGTTGGGGCTCATCACGGCAGGCGTCACCAGTGGCGTCTTTGGATTCTTGCTGGGTCTTGAGTAACTATGGCGTGGAACTCGATTGAAAATAAGTCTTTGACTGCTGGCTCACAGAAAGCCGCCGTTGGGCCGGGCGCTCCCGTTGCTCATAACCCCAGTTTTGCGGGTCGGGCCTATCGTGACCCGTGGGACATTGAGCGCGCGTACCGCGAGGGTATGCAAAAGGTCACCTGGGTGGCTCGCTGTATCGACGCCATTGCTGGGAACCAGGCCAGGTTGCCGATTATTTTGCGCAAGGACAACAGTCCAAGCGGAGAAATTGTTCGGAAAGACCAGGACAAAGAGGGTTCAATCCTCGAAATCCTGAACACCAAAACCAATATTGGTGAAAATTCTTTCATCTTCCGATACCGGCTTTCGTCCCAACTGCTGATGAGCACTCGGGGGGCTTTTATCGAGAAGATCCGTGGTCGCGACGGCCGGATTATTGGCCTAAACCTGCTTCCTCCCCAATCCACTGCCCCCATCCCCGACCCTCGTAGATTTGTTTCCGGCTACGAGGTTTTGATGCCGAATGGCGACAAGATCATCATGAAGCCGGATGATGTGGTCTGGGTTCGTCGCCCGCATCCCCTCGACCCGTATCTATCGCTTACTCCGATGGAGGCGGCTGGCGTAGCCATTGAGATCGAGAACCTGGCGAAACTCTATAACCGCAACTTCTTGCTCAACGACGGTCGCCCTGGTGGCCTGCTGGTTGTTCGAGGAGAAATCGACGCTGATGACAAGGATGAATTGCGGAGCAGGTTTAGGGGAAATCTTGGCCGAGTTGGCTCAACGACGGTTATTTCCGCTGATGACGGGGTGGATTTTGTCGACACATCCTCAAACCCCCGTGACGCCGCGTACATCCAGATGCGTCAAATTACGAAGGAAGAAATTCTTGCGTCATTCGGTGTGCCCGAGTCCGTAATCGGGAATGCCTCAGGGCGAACATTCTCCAATGCCGGAGAAGAAATTCGCGTTTTCTGGAGCGAAACCATGATGCCCCACCTTGAGCCGATTGCTCGTGCTCTTGACGAACTCGACGAGAGGTACTACGTCGATTTCGACGTTGAGGACGTCCCAAGCCTCGTGATGTACCGCCAGGAGCGCCATCGGTACGTTTTGCAGGAGTTTCAGACTGGTCTTATCAGCGCCAATGAATACCGTGAAAACACTGGCCGAAAGTCCGTCAAGTCTGACTTGGCCGATTCTTTGCTCCAGAACCCCAACTTGACGCCAATCGCCAATACCAAGAAAGAGACTCCTCCCCCGGGTCAAATGGTTCCGCCTCCGGGGGGAGCAATGCCAGGAATGCCGCCTGAGGCTGCGATGCCTCCGGGCGCTCCATTGCCGCCCGATGCTGGAGCGGCTGTTGGGCCGGATGGGCAGCCCCTTGATCCCAACACGATGCAGGGTGCTCTTGCCGCAGAACAAGGCGCTCCCGCAACCGGTCAGGCTCCCCTCCCCGAAGGCCAGTTGTCTGGCGATTCGGGAATCCAGACGAAAACGGATGAGACCTATTCCGATCTTGAGCGTTGGACGCAAATCCTTGACCGAAGCATTGAGCGCATCATCGAACGCCAGCAGCGCGTTGTCCTCGAGAAAGTAAGTGGCTCAAAGAGCAAGAAAGCCCTGGCAGATGGGCTACTCGAGGTGGATTCAATCATGCCTCAGGACATCTGGGACCGCCAGATGGAAGAGGATGTACGGCCCGTCCTGAACGCAATTGTAAAGGACGCCTCCGAATACTTCAAGACTAAATCAGCAGATTACTCCTTGCCTCCTCAGGAAGACGTCGTCGCGCATGTCAACGCACAAATTGCTCGCATCCAGGATTTGAACTTCCGTTCTCGAGAGGTCATCTCCCGTGAGATTTTGAATAGCCTCGCAATCAAGGATGCTGAACACCGATTCACTGTCGTGCGAGCAGCGATTGTGGCGCACTTTTCTCAGTTGATGGCCAAGACTGGAGTGCAAGTCGCCCAATCTGAGGCACGACGTGCGTGGAACTCGGCCAGCACTTTCAGTAAATAACTCGTTGATTTACTGAAACAGCGTCAGAAGATCTGCATTCTTCTCCCCAGCAAAGACACTTGTGCTTTATCATCTCTAGTGTCCGCTTGGAGGAAATATGCCCAATAAGATCGAGTCTGACCTGCTAATCAAGGCGAACCCAGGCCAAATCAATATCGACGAGGCCCAGGGAATCGTCGAGTGTTTTGTGGCCGGAATCGGCAATAAGGATTCCGTTGGTGACGTAATCCAGCCTGGGGCATTTACTGAAAGTCTCAAGCGGCGCCGCCCTCGGGTCGTGTGGGGACACAACTGGAACGACCCCATTGGCAAGGTTTTGGAGATTTACGAGGTTGGGCCGAACGACGCTCGTCTGCCGGAAAAAATGAAGCGTGCTGGCATCGGCGGTTTGTACGCCAAGGTTCAATTCAACCTCAACACCGACAAGGGCAGGGAAGCCTTCGCAAGTGTCGCCTTCTTTGGCAATGACCAAGAGTGGTCGATTGGCTACAAGACAATCAATGCCACCTTCGACCCTGGTCGCCAGGCAAATATCCTTCGTGAAGTCGAACTTTATGAGTGCTCTCCGGTTCTTCACGGCGCAAATCAGTTGACGGGAACGATTTCTGTTAAAGCCGACCCCGTTGGCGTGTTTGAATCAATCGATGACATGATTGACGCCCTTATGGATGACCAGTCCGACGAATTTGACGAGAAGGGGGCACGCCTCCGTGACCCCAAGGGCGGCCTTACTGCTGCTGGTCGCCGACACTTTGCCCGTACCGAGGGGGCGAATTTGAAGCCTGGCGTAAAGGGACCCGCGGATACCCCCGAAAAGATGCGCCGCAAAGGTTCGTTCCTTACTCGTTTCTTTACCAACCCTTCGGGCCCAATGAAGAAGCCGAATGGCAAGCCAACTCGTCTCGCCCTGTCGGCTGCCGCCTGGGGTGAGCCGGTTCCGCAGGACCGCTCAGATGCTGCGCGTCTTGCTGCCAAGGGCCGCCGAATGCTTGAGCGTTACCAGAATTCGAAGAAGAAGGACGCTTGGGTGGAGTTCGATGACGAACTTTTCTGGGAGAAGTTCGACGAGTCGGATTTCAACGTCGATGAGAAGTGCGGGATGATGGGCCAAGGCATGCCGTCAGAAGTCCGTCAGCGTTGGATGGAGATGATCGCCAACTCGCGTCCTGATGACGAAGACGACGATGAGTACGACGACGACTCCGACGACGACATCTTCGAGGAGGGATTGGCTCGCGACATTAGTCCTGAGGCAAGGAACCAACTTGAAATGGAAATGAATAGCCGTTCCAAGTACCCGGTCAAAATCATGGAAGCATCCGAAAACATGGTCGTCTTCGCGCTGATGAAGAATGGTCAGAAGATGATGTTCCGCATGAGTTACCACCATGACAAGCGCGAGCAGAAATACATGTTTGGCAAGCCCGAGCGTGTCCATATGACATTTGCCCCAATGCCCCAGGGCCCCTCCGTTGAGGCAAAGCCCCAGATTGACCCCACTAGACAGTATGGGCGTAGTAATGGCGATGAATCCGTAATGCCACGGATTCTTCGAATTGTCGAAAAACTCGGCGCTGATGAAAAAGCATTGATTAGTACCGAGACGGCAGATTTCATCGAGTCAATGGAGATTGAACTCAAAGCCGGGCGGGTCATCAGTAAGAGAAACCTCAACAAACTCAAAGATGTCATTTCGCTCCTACAGGACATCATTTCTTCTGCCGGAGAAATGGAAATGAAGAGCGACGAAATGCTGATTAAATGCGATATTCGAGACGCATTTGCGACTAAATCTTTGCTTGACCCGATTATCGAGTATCACGGTGCTGTTGCCGAAGTTACCGAGAATGGGATCGTCATCAAGTCTGGCGCTACCGAACAATTCCGAGAAGCAGTTGGAACAGCAATGTCAGCCTTTTCTACAAAGGCGCTTGGCACAAGGATTGGCGGTGGTGGGGGAAAAGGTCCTAGGGCGGCGCGCCTCGCGACCGCCCGCTTCGACCCCAACGCAATCGATGGCGACGAAGATGGTCTGGTCCAGGAAGGAACCACGTTCGAGCGACCAGCAACACCCAAGGCCCCTTCGCTCCCCAGTGGGCAGGTGCGGGGTGCCGCTCAGGGCATGGCATCTTCCGTAAAGCCATCATCTTCAAGGCAGAAGCCCAAGTCACCAGCCAAGACGAGCCCGAAGAGAAAATTCCGTACTGACACTGCATCTGCTGTGGCGGAATTTATTGACTGGGCGAAGGAAAACGATGTCCCTGCGTTGATCAGAGATATTGTCAAGGCGGCAAGGGACGGCAAGCGCCGATACACGGCGATGGATGCCATCAAGAAAAAGAATCCAAAACTTGGCGCGCAGATGTCCAGCATCTTCGATGGTCTGATCCTTTCTGGCGCAAGAGAACGGGATGGGTTTGGCTCGTCTGCGCAAACCCGGAAACGCCTTGCTGATGGGGAATTCCTACCTCTCGACGCGCATTTCTGGAAGGTCGGCGATGATGGGTCGTTTACGGTTCGCCGTAATTCTGACGGACAATTCATCCCGTCCTGGCGAGAAGACGAAAAATACAACGGCATGCTCGCAACAAAGTTCAATAGCGATGGCAAGCCGGTAGCAGAAATTGCTCGCGAAGAGGGCCTAACTCGTCGCGAAGTGCGTCGTGCAATCCAGGAAGACATGGGCAAAAAGCGTGGCATGAAGCCGACCACAGGATTTGCCAGCGATACGCAGGCTCGCCCTAAGCGGGAAATGGTTGAGCGCGACTCCCGGGGGAACATTATTGGCGATGGGATGGGCGTCCTCAATGACTTGGCAGAGAAGCGGGAAAAGCGCCTGCGAGAACTTGGATTTGATGACGACCAGATTGAGGCACTCCTTGGGTATCGTCCGCAATCGGCTCCCCCCACAACTGGCTTCGCCAGCGGCATGGACCCATATCGCCGCACCGTTGAAGCCAACATTTCCGAACTCAACGGCCTGATCAAAAAGCGCGACGACTTCCTCAAAAAGCACAAGGATTTTGACCCCGACGCCAACGATTGGAATAGCGACGAGTGGATAAATCTGATTGATGAATACCTTGGTATCGTCGACGAAATTGACGCAATCGTCAATTTCTATGACGAAGAGGGTGGCCGTCTAGCAGGTGCTACAACGGCAGCAAATGATCTCCGCGATGAAATCGACGAAATTCGCTCGGATATCGAGACTCGCGCAAAGACATTCGTGGCCGAAATGGGCCTTTCGGAATCATGGCAAGAGGTTGTCATGGCAGCCGAAGAGGGCGATTGGATGGCCTTCATGTCGCAGTTTGCGTCCGGTCGTCGCGAAGGCGACCAGGATTTGGGCGACGGCGTAGACCTGCTCGGGGACGAAAGCGAATACATCCGAGACGTCACCGAATCCGCTTTTGAGTCAATCACGGAGTCGATTCACGCTCTTGATGAAAAGCAGTCCGAACTGTATGGCGCTGAAATGGATTTGTCCGAGGCGACCTATCACGGCTCTCATGCTGAGCACATCAAGCAAATTATGAATAAGTCGGGAAAGGTGCCGCGCAAGTCTGACGCACCTCTTGCAGACCGGGGTTTTTCCTCTCGCCGACAGCCATTGGCCGGAGCCGGTCTGGGTCGCTCGCGCAACATAAAAATCAAGCCCAATAGCCCCCTAGAATCCGTTTACTACGACGCAGAAAACGAAATACTTCTCGTCAAATTCAACAACAACGACAAGAAGTACATGTACATGGGCATCGATTCTGCCCTTGCTGATGATTTTGAAAAAATGAAGAATCAGGGTCAAGCAATCAGCAGGATTAAGTTGAATGCTCGTGGCTATATCGCTGTCACCCCCGACGGTCAACCGGAAGCCATCGGCAAGATTCCCATGCTCCATGAACGACTTGAGGCAGACATGAAGCGCCTAGGTTCGTTTGGTTCGCTGACTGATGACGAGCGGCGTATTTACCAGGAGGTGTTGGACTTCCAAAAATTTACTGGCGTAGGAAGAAATCTTTCAGATGACCAGCGATTGGATTTGGCTCGCAGGGTTGCTGATATGTCTGCCAATATGTTGCGCAAAAAAGAATTCGCAGCATCCAAGCGTCTGTCTGAGGCTGCTCTTGACGTGGTGCCATATAAGCGGCGAGACAATAAGTTCGTGCCTGTTGTTGATCAACTGGAGTTGACGCTTTCGTCAGGCGAAATTCGCGATTATTCGCGAGCCCTGAAAGCCGGCAAAGAACTTTTGGGTTGGCGTCTGGGATCTAATGTCGATAAGCAGAAAGAAGTCTCCGACAGTATCGACCGTTTCGCAAAACTTATCTCCGGCTCTGACGGCGGTCCCATCAAGATGAGCGCCGATGAATACAACGAATTCTACGACGCACTGCACGAAGGATTGGATTTCCTCGGCCTAGACGGCATGAGATACGCCATGGACCAAATGGCTCTGTCGATGTCCGGAAAGTATTCAACGGGTTCGCTCGAACGTGCTGCTGCGAGCAAGGCGGGAGCGCGTTCGGCCGTTGGGTTGGCCCCCAACAATGGGGCGCCGAGTGACATCACCCCCCGCATGCAGGATGAATTCATCTACTGGGCCCAACGGCAAGGTGGGTTCAGGCGCGTCAAGGAACTGGCTGACCGGTACGAGAAGAACGGTAAACGTCTGACATCCAAAGATTGGGTGCGTCTACACGACTATTACGCCCTCTACAGTCCAGCCGGCAAGGGGATGGCGCTCTATGGACAGTCGCGCCGGTCAACCGGTTTTTCGTCCTCCGCTCCGAATGCCTCCGCAACGGATGCTCCTCGGAAGAGGGCTCCTGGTGCTGGACGCAAGGTCGGTGCTCAACTCGAAAAGCGGTTCCGTGGCAAGAAGTGGGATGAGGTCAAGCCTGAGGGGTGGGACCTCATGAGTGCGGACCAGCAGGAAGAGGAACTCATCACGAACCTCAAGCCAGAACGCTCCGGGCTGGCGCAGGCTGAGTTTGACCGTCTGATTAGAGAGTTGGCCGAACGATCCCTGGATGACGAGGAGTCTCGTGCCGACCGGATTAGGCGTGTTCGTCAGGAGCGCATGCAGGAACGTGAAGCCCGCATGGCGAATATGAGCGAATCTGAGCGCGATGCCATGCTCGAAGAGAGCCGCATGCGCCAGGCGGCACGTGAACGAGCAACTGCGGTGAGGCAATCTGATGCCGCCGAAGATGGGAAAAAGGTGACGGCCGCCGACGCCCGCGCAGTGCGTAAGAAAATTCGCGAACGCCTTGACGCTTCCATCTACAAGGAATCCGACCGAATGCGCGCAGAAGCCGACTCTGGCGGAGCCGATCCCATGCATGCCGACGCATGGGAAAACATGGTTGAGATTATGGGGTCTAGTTCTGATTTGACCTTGTCGCAACTCGATGCCCTTACGGATGCTCTCGAAGAGTACCTGGACGACGCAAATTCGCTCGATGAAATGAATGCCGGTGAGTCGCGGAGTGTTCGTAACGCAAAGGCCCTGCTCAGCCGCGTTGAGGACATCAAGGAGCAGTATGAGGACGACCCGTTTATCACGCGTGGGGAGACCGACACTGGTGAAAGATTGCGTGCTCGCGGCGACGATTTCGTGGACGCTGTAGAACGTGCCGGTTTCTCTTCCATCCTAAACCCGTACAAGCGAAATATTGTTAATTACTTGAACGTACGTGATGACTCGGCGGTTCGAGATAGGGGTTTTGCGTCGTCTCAAGACCGGGCCGGCCGTACAGAAATCAAGGGCCAGGCGACATTCTTCAAAGATGTTAAGGAGTCATTGCCCAAGGAAATTCGAGAGGCCGAAAAAGCCGGAGACTCAGGAACAGCAAAAGCGCTACGTCTACTTGACAAAATCATGGAGCGTCAGGAAACGGCAAAGACGGGGTCCAAGAGGACCGATGCAGGTCAGATGCTCGTGACGCAGAAAGAACTCGACGAGATTCTGGATGCCCTCATGGTTGTTGTGGACCGGCAGATGTCGATTGGCGGCGAGGAGCGTCTCACGTCTTTTGTGAAGTTGATGGACATGCTTGCTGCTAGCGGCATGGCTACGTTCATCAATAAGACAACGGAAGAAATTGGATCACGTACTCAGGAGCGCGTCAACAGTCGCGGTTCGACGGTTCAGATCCCCAATAACTGACAGGGGATGTTATGAGTTTCCAGCCACAAGGCCCATCTTTGGGTTACAATAGCCAAGCAGGTCCTCGGCAAGTTCAGGCGAAGTATCACTGCATGGTTACTGGCAACAAGGCTAGTATGCCATGTGAGGGTTGCTCTGATCCGAAAGGGTGCCTCATTAAGTCGATTCATTACAAGGAGCCAGAAGACATGGCATACGAGGAAAAGACCGTTGTGAAGATCGATGGTGACGGCAATTTGCTGAAATGCGCCAAGGGCTACGGAGACACCGATTGCGGGTTTACCCCCGGTGCGAAGGTCTGCGGCAAGTGTGGTGCTATGGCCGTCGCCATGAAGATGGTTCCCGTCGAGGAGAAGGCCGCCAAGGAAATGATGGCGGATGACGAGGAAATGATGGACGACGAGGAAGAAATGCCGTCGAAGGGCTGGGGCAAGAAGAAGCCGGCCATGATGAAGGCTGGCGAGATGATGATGGAAGAGGACGAGGACGACGCCGAACTTCCTGAAGTCGTGGATGAGGACGAGGAAGACATGCCCGAAAAGGGCTGGGGCAAGAAGCCCATGAAGATGAAGGCCGAGGACGAGGCCGAGATGGAAGATGACGAAGAGGAAGACGTCATGCCCATGGAGGACGAGGAAGAGGACGAGGAAGAGGACGAGGAGGGCATGGTCAGTGAAAAGGCCCTTGCTGCGTACCGCCGCAACCGCCTTGGCGCTCTCAATGTCAAGTCTGTCGAACTCTACGAAACCGGTTTCTTGTGCGCCAATGAGCGCAAGGTCTATGCCGAGAGTGAAGGCCCTTGCGATGGCTGTTTGAATGGCTGCAGCCGCCCAGGTCAGCCCGGTATTCTTGAGGTTGAAGGGCTTATTGAGGCTCGTTTCAAGGGCCAAGTCCTTGACTCTGGCTACAGCGACGTCACCGACACCTACGTGGTTGACCTCCTGAAGAAGAATGACGATGTGTTTGAGTACTTCGTTGACGGTAAGACTCTTGAAGTTGTCGGAATGGTCAAACTCGACGATGACACCCTCCAGCAGAAGTCGCTAGAAGATGACATCGTGACGTTCATCGACTTCGATGAGGCTGCTGACATTGCTCTGAAGAGCCTGCCTGGCCAACTGCGTGGCGTGGAGCCCGAGGTCTTCGAGGGTTATGACTGCTACGTGGTCGAAATTGATGCCCTGGACGGCAAGTCGTACGACGTGTACATCTCTCTCGACGGTGTTGAGATTGGTCGCGAGTGGTACAACATGGACGAGGCTGCCGACATTGAGGCTGAGGCTGCGGAGATTGCGCTGAAGCGTGCATTTACGCAAGACCAGCGCGATGCCATGGCCAAGGAGGGCAATGCTCTCCCCGACGGCTCCTTCCCGATTGGCAATCGTGAGGATCTCCAAAACGCAATCATGGCCTTCGGCCGCGCCAAGGACAAGGAAGCCGCGAAGCGCCACATTATGAAGCGCGCCCGAGACCTTGGTGCTGAATCAATGATTCCCGAGTCATGGTCTTCTGGCGAGAAGTCGCTCGAAGATGGGGCATTCCTCCAGGCGCTCGCCGAATTCGAGTTGCTCGCAGAAGAAGATCAGTTCAAGATTTAAGGCGCCTCATGGCGCAAGGAGAGGGCCCAAATGGTGGATGGTCTCCATTTGCGGCGTGATCGTGTCGGTAGACGTGACTTCAACGCTGCTGCTCAGGAGTTCAAGCAGCGTCAGAGATTCATCTCTACGCAGAGAGCCCTAGACGCCGACGTCTCTGTAAAGGCTCTTTCCGTAGGCAAAGAGTCAACAAAGAAGAGTTCTGGCGGTGTTGGCGAAAATGAACCTCGCCTCAAGTATGAGGCCTCGGCAAAACGTGCCCCTGGGCAGTGGTTTAAGCATTGGGCTACCGCCAAGGAATTAACTGCCTCCGGTGATGAACCCAATTTTGGTTGGATGGACCCAGTGTCGCCTCCAAGCAAGGGGCAAATTGAGCAGGCGAAACAGAACGCCATCAACTACCTCCGTAGGCGCCCGAAGATTAGCGTCACGCGGTATGACGTAGATCCACGCACCGGTCAGCCCAATTACGAATCGTTTGAAACCTTTGGCGTAAAGGCGCTTGGTCGAACTCTGCGAAACATGATGCCCGGCGCCAATGCGGGTGCTCAGGCAGCACAGGCTGCCGGTCTTATCGTTGATGACCTGGGCAAATTCCGTTGCCCCCCAGGAACGCCTGCCGCAAACCAGTTCACTGACGCTTTCGGGAGCAACTGTTTTAAGCCGACGAACTTAATCCGTTCGATGATGGCCGAGGTTGGCTCAATCCTGAGAGGGAGATTCAACTATGTAGACCCATCGCTTCTCGGCATTGACCCGGACAAGGCGCCGATGATCCGTCAGCGCCTGAACAATATTGCTGGCACACCGGATGACCTCAAACGGTCAATGGATGCGGTTTCTGATGCTCTTGACGCGCTTCGTTCGCGCCTTGGCACGACTGGCGACCGCACCCTGAATCAGGACCTGTTTGAGGCTCTTGATGCCTTGACGACCAGTGGTGAATGGGAACTGGACTGGAAACCGATTCTTGCCGATGTCTGGGGCGACCAATATTCCTGGGACGATTCGTTGTCTGTAAGAGAAAATCTAGAGAAACACCAAGATGTCCTACGCGAGTCAATGCTCGACTTTTTTGGAAGCGATGACGCCTCACGTGATGCTTTTGGGCAAATGTATGCCTCGGGCGATACATATGCGGTTCAAGAAGTTGAAAACCTCGTGCAGCGTCATCAAGCAGCGATGCGGGGAATTTTGTCCTCACTACTTCACGAGTACAACGATCACCCAGATGCCCTGAAACGAATGGGCTCAATCCGCGCAGTCTGTCCCGACCCCGCAACAGGAAAGTGGGATGAGATGGGGTTTACTGACGTTGGGCCAGACGGCAAGCCATATGTCAACTACAACTTGGCTAATTTCACCTTTTCGCATATTTCCCCCGCTGGCCCCAACGGCCCTGAATTTCTGGCGCAAGATGGGAAATGGACATTCGTAAGCGCAGATGGCCCACAGACCGAAGCGGAACATTTGGAGTCCGTTAGGCAGTTCCTTCAGGAGGCAGCACGCCATGAGGGATTCGCTCGCCAATACATCGACATTTATGGCGCCGACATGGCAGAGGCATTGTATGCGTCGGTTGGAGCACGTGCTCAGCAGGTTGGCTATCACGAACTTGCCCATGTGGGTCAATACACTCGCGCGCAGGATGTCATCGAAGAGCAGATGAGTACAAGCGGGTTTGTTCGTCTCGCTAATGGCACAGTTCTCGATAAGCCAATTTCAGACTGGACGGCCGACGAATATTCCAGCGCGCTATTTGACACCCTTCTCTACCCGGTTCTGAACGGCAATGAAGGAAGAATCCCCCCTGTTGGAGTAACTGGTCTCGAGGGTGACATGCTGCATCTTCTTGCTGGTCGGTATTACCAGGATTATGTGGATGGCTGGCTCAATGCTCGGCGCTCGGGAAAGGATTCAGAAGCAGCAAAGACTCAGGGCGTCATCGTGATGGAGGCAATGGCAGAACTTCACGCACTCCAGCGCATGGGCATCCTGAAGGGCAAAGAAATAGATGACGCAACTGCCTGGATGTGGGAAACGGACAATGTAATTCCCAGTCAACCGCTATCTCCTGGTCCGCCGCCAACTCCGACCCCCACTCCGAGTGGGCCCGGAGCACCCGGAGGGCCTAACCCGCCAACTGTCGATCCCCCGGATGTTGATGCTGACGCTGGTGCATCAAATGTTCCGTTTGTTCCTCATAAGGTTGAAAATCTCGTTGACACCGAAACTGGCGAAATCATGCCGGCCAAGAGTCCATGGGAATTTACGCGTGATTTTCTGAATTTGAAACGGTCCAAGGGCCACCGAACTGCCGAAGCCCAACGTGAACGATCCGTCATCAATAACCTATTCGGGTTCGACGATGTTTCATACGATTACCTGGAGGCCGAGGAACTAAACACCCGTTATGAGAGGCTTCGCGATATAGCCAATGAACTCCGCTCATCCATTGGCACGAAGGGTGGGTTGACAACGGAAGATGCCGCACGACTGTTCTTTGCCGTTCGCGGGATGGAACAGATCATGAACCAGAACGATAGGCGTCGACGCATGGGCCCTGATGCAGCCATCAAGGCGCGTCGTGAGGGTAAAAAAACGTCTTGGGGCCTTTACGTCAAGCCTAATTTGACCGATGAAGGCGAAGACATAAGTGACCTTGTTCGCCTGACTGACAAACTCCTTAATCTCCTGCCGGGCGGAGACCGCAGGGATTGGATCAGTGCCGAAACCATTAGGAAAACGTCAGACAAAATTGAGCAGACATTGATTTTGTCACTTAACGATTCGATATTTGAGCCACGGCGCCCCTACCGTGGTTCGGTCGCCCTAGATACAGATCTAATCCGACGCGGAACGATGCTGAAGTCTACAAAAGACTTTGACGATGCGGTTATCAGCGCAGTTGCACGTAAAACTAACCAACCCGACCCAACCGTCAAAGTCACAACGCCTTCTGAGGACCTGAAAACATTCGTATTCCCAATTCTCAAAGCAATGGACGAAATGCCTCTGGACCGGGATACCGAGGCGCGTTTCACCATGCCTGGGGTTGAGGGTCTGTCTATCGGCGATTCGATTGACCATGATTCAATGATCAAGGCCAGGATTACGACTGGCGATGGAGAGGGAATCGCACAGGGTCTACCAGAGATGGATTCGCCGACAGTCCGAGTCGTATTGCCCAAGGGTTCGCGAGGACTGGTAAATGACGATGACAATACTGGTCGCGGAGATTCAGTAGTCATCCCGCCAGGCTCTCTGCGTGTTATCCAGATTGACGATGACGGCACAATCGTAATGACGCCTGTTAAGCAGAAGTCATTGAACGATGTCGCTAAGGACATTGACAAGATGGCAAAGGGTTTTTCGAGCACGCGTGACGGGGGTGTCATCCGTGAGCGAAGGAAGATTCGCAATGCAGCCCGTGAGGCAATGGGCCAATCATCATCTCCTCGTCGTGGATTTGCTTCGAGAACATCTACCCGCAGCGAGGATATTTCGACCGCAATTCATGCCGAGCATCGCCGCCGCGTGTCCTTTGAACGCGCTGAGAAAGATTATGGTTTTACGCCCTTCGATATTAAACAGGAGCAAATCGATGCTCTCGCTGAGATCGTCAGGGCTCAACGGGCGGAAGGCACGAGCGCATCAACAGAGATGAACACATTGTATGGTGCGACAGTGTTTGGCTGGTCACCAAAAACTCGCGCAGTTCGAGAACGGGAAATTATTGACACCAGAAATTCGACATTAGACACTCTTCGCGATCTCGTTATTTCCCAAGGGCAGATCAAGGGAACTCCCATCAACCCAGAGGTTGCGCAACTTCTTTCTGGCTCGACGAACGAGCAACTTGAGGAAATTCTTGACGCAGCAATTAAGAATTTCGTCAATGGATTTGATAAACGTGTTCGTGTTGCCGTATCACCAGAACGACTCGACAAAGTCCTCGAAACTGGCCGATACTTGACTACCCACGAAACGAAATCGGATCACTCCGGCCCATCAATCCGCCGTGATGTTGAATTTACCTGGGGCTACCCAACTGATGCACCGCCCGACATCCGCCCGTCTAGTGGATTTCTTACGCACTCGGCCTTCGAAGAGCGTCGTGCAAAAATTTTTAACTACCTCCAGGAGAGCGGCCAAGTGAGCCGACCTCTTCCTTTTAAGAAAACAGATCCTGAATTAATGAGCACAAAATTTTTGTCGCCTGAGGGTTCGGCCAACAAGGTTTATGGCTCAGCAACAATTGTTCTCAAACAGGACGTAAGTCGAAGGTCAGCATGGGTTCAGGGTGATTCGGCAAGAAGTGACCGCCTGCCGCACAGTTTTGCCAGCGACAACCCCCTAGATATGTTCATGGCATCTATTTCTACGAAGAATAGCGAGGCAGACGACAGATCAGCATTTATCCATGACTTGCTTGTTAGTCATCTGACGGGTGAGTACGACCTTCTTCTCACCCCTGGGCTCCGCCAGGCGATGAGGAATGGCAATCCGGATGCAGCGATCACATCTGACCTGGCACGAAACGGCAACGATTATTTCGAGGCTGTTGTCCATGCCGGTTTCGAACTAGACGACATCGAGCATGTACGAATCGAAGCCAGCGACCTCAAACTCCAGCCTGTTGATCGTGCTGAAATTGGGGCCAATGACGAGAGCGTTACTCAGGCTTTGCGCGATGCTGGTCTGAGCGATGATGAGATTGATAAATTCTTTAACCTCTTGTCATCTGGCGACGCGTCAGCAGGGGCCGTGATCAGCACAATGCCATTCCTTCGATTGGCTATTGCTGCCCAAGAGCAGAGAGATAAATGGCAAGCCCGTGGAATTGATGCTGTATTCCCAAATCAATGGGGGGTTGACCTTCTCGACCCCGATACATACCTCACGTTGAACCACTCGTACGACATTGCCCCCGGTGATGCTGTTTCGGTGCTGAAACAATTTGTGTCTGCCCAGATTAAGGGGCGAATCGACCGGGTTGTAGAATTAGTAAAGCCAAAGCCCCCCGTCAGCCTGGCTAGGGATGGGCTATCGAGGTCATGACCAGGATGAATAGCCAAGGAACCAAACCCCAACCACGCGCAGGGACAGTCTTATGAGAGCAGTACATGTAGGGAATTCGGGCAACAGGAGACTGTATTACCTCATTGACCTCGAGGAGGGCAAAGATGGCGCCCTGCTCGCTCCGGATAACTCCCCCACTCTCATCGACTTTTGGTCATTTGTGTCAAAGATTGACACCTTGACGACCATCGAAGACAGCAAGTTCCATAGGTTCCTGTGGCACGGCCATAAGAGCCGCGAGGCGCAGGACTGGTCAGCGACTTTCGTGGAAAAGGTGATTTCGCCAAGCAAGGAGATGTTGTCTACTGCGCCTGTCATTACCAAGTTCCCAGAGCCTCGCGAGGAAAAACAGTTGCTCCTTGCAGAGAAGGCATCGGATTTCCGTTCATATGCCCGGGCAGGTTTTGCTGAAAAAGCCATTGGCAGGGCGCTCGGCAGGAGTGGCAGGCTCGCAACTGGGGGCGTACGCGGCTTTGTGCGTGGAGCAATTTTTGATCCCAACGCAGTAGACGCCGACGAGGATGGGTGGGTTCAGGAGGGGACTCAGTTTGCTCGTCGCTCAACGAGGCGTGTCCGGTCTGCCGTCAACGGGTCCCCCGTCAATAGGTACAACACTGGAGGATTCGCCTCGTCGTCCGGGATGAACCCCACACCAATTAAGGACCGCCGCGTCCCGAATAAGTTTGACATTTCCAAAGGAACTGGCCTTGATGTGGACGTTGTAGAGGTGGCCAGCACGGTTGCGTCTATCAACAAAAAGGTTGAGGATGCCTTCAACGATGGGCAGCCGATGACTACTCGAGGCCAGTTTCTTAAGGCCTTTTCACAGGCAATCCCTTCTTTTGGTGATGGCTCATCAAAAGCAGATTTTCTCGATGGTGATGAGGGCGAGGAACTCAATGAGTTCCAGAAAAACATTGCATACGTATTTTTGTCAAATGTTCTCAATAATCCAGATTGGGATTCAGTGACATGGAATATCCAGAGCCGCTTGAATCGCCTTCGAGCCGGGGACCGTACGCAATGGAGCATGGAACAAATTGACCCTCAAGACCCAGACCGATTCTCAAAGGTCACAGACGGGTCTGCGGGAGCGTGGGCGATGTACCGTCCGGGATCGCTTATCTCTCGCCTGAAGGGGACCAGCATCTACAGAAATGTTGGCGGAAGAAAAGGCCGGATCGAGATTAGTTATCGCGAGGACGACACGCCTTACAGCCCTAAGTTCAAGACAAATCTTGAAACGTACACGACCCGAATTTTTAACGGGCTCATGAATGAACTTAATAGCCGAACTGGAATGACAGATGATGAGAGATCTGCCATTTATCAGAATGCGGTTCAGATGGCGCACCGATCAATGATTGAGCACGAGTTTGGTCATGCTGCTCACTACATTGCATCGCAGAAGTCTGCGCGCAAGCGTATTTCGGATATCCTGAAACAATCCGGGAAGGATGACGACGTTGTAGCCTCGGCGCTTGGTCGCAGCATTGTTGCGGCCATGCCCCCGGAACATCGACGTGCCTATGTCAGGGCTGTTGCACTATCTGCTGGACAGAATTTGTTCGAGTCAATGGGCTTTCGTGGGTTGACTGAGTACATGGAAAATCTCGCTCGTCACCATCAGGCGACAGGAGATCCAATATCCCTCCAGCAACTGCAAATGATTAGCCAAATGTCGCAGACTCAGTCGCTGTTCGAGATGCTGCGAGTGTTCCCGGTTCGCGCCCTTGACGGGAGCCGAGTAAAGTTGAGCAAAAATCAGGCTAAATACATTGACCAATTGTCTGACGTAATTGGCGCTGGTGGGCCGCCGGTTGTTGAGGGGAGTGACTTAACGCTCGGCCATGCTTGGCTGCTCTTGGGTGGGAATATTTCCGGTCCCGACGGCATGATTACTGGCCTGCTGCCAGAAGCATTCCAAGAACATCGCCGCAAACGCTGGGCTGGCCGCGATCTAATGTCTCGGTTTGAGGTCCCCAACCCTAACTATGACCCAACGCAGCCCCCATCAATAAACAATAGCCCTGCTGTTGGTGCGGCAGCCAATTCGCCCACACTTTGGAGCCATTTTTATGAACTTGGCTTGCCACCCATCCGTGTCCCTGGTGGCGCCAAAATTGATGGGCTCCAGCCAGAAGAGACGCGGGTCCTCCTTGATGCGTTAACCACCCACGTAGCACGTGCGCATTCTGCCCTAAATGTCAGATCCTCAATCATGCAGGCATTCGGTGACCCTCCGCGAGGAATTGAACCTTCGTTCCCGAACGAACTAAGCGGGCTGGCTGACAATAGGGCGATCACTAGCGCCTTGCTCGAGCATGCGACTGCTGACGATAATGAGATTCTCGGCGCAGCGTCAACGGTGTTTGATGAGTTCATTAAGTCTGTAAGCAAGGCAGGCAAGTATGGTCAGCCTGGAACGGAAAAAGACGCTGGTGGTTTCGCCGAAAACCTCATAATGACTCTTGGCCACTGGGATGAATTGTCACATGACGAAATTGAAATTGCGCGTGAAATCGCTGACTTCTCGGGCCGGGGTGTGTATGCCAATTACATGGGAACATGGACCGGCAAAGACCACATGTGGGAGTTGGCCAATTTTTCGAGTTCAGCAGAATTTTTTGCGGAACTTAGCGCACTGGCGGCATTCGGGCAGCGCCTATCTCTCTCCGACAGGGATGGCAAGGATGTTGATTTGACGGCATCTCAGCGTGCTGTACTCAGAAAAATCCTGGCTTGGCTGAAGCCTGGCTCAGTCGTATCGATGGGATGAATTATGGACGATGAAGAGATGCTCAAAATCACCCGCGCATGGGAGCAGAGGTCGGAAAAACTGAAAAAGTTGTTTCCTCCTCATGGGGTGCCAGAATTTGCTACTGTTAGATACAGCAAAGATCAGATAATCGGTCTTATTCGTGAACTAGAAACTGGGGAGGACCCTCATAAGGAGGACCGGCAGGCGCCTGGTTCCGAGTTTGCTGACAACAATTTTCTACGGGCACCAAAAAAGTTTCGTGATTCAGTTGACAAGCAGATGGCAATTCTTCTCTCCTCAATGCAGTATGCGATGCCCCCCGAATTCAGGGAATTAGTCAATAAGGCTGCCCCAGGATTTACGGCACCATCGCTAGACCCCGAAGTTACAAAGTCTGTCAATGACAATCTGAAACTCTTCCTCGAAGGGAAAATCTAGGAGTAACAATGGAAAACCATGAGATTAAAGCCCCCCAGGATGTAGTCCTCGATCTTCCTCAGGAGAGAATTACCGGCGATGTTCTGCGGGGGCGAGGACCGCGTCGAGGGAACCTTGAGCGTTTGTTGCGCTATTGGCGTCCCATCATGAAGAAGCCCGGTGGGTTCCGTCGTTGCAAGGTCATTTTGGCGGACCACCCAGAGTTGTACCCGTTGAATAACATTTGCGCCTGGCTCCACCACGAGACAACTGGCCTCTGGCCCAATGAGGGTTGCCACCACCCGGGTATGAAGAATTGTCGGAAAAAGATGAAGAAGTTGAAGAACTGGTCTGATGCGGAATTTGCAAATAATCTTCGGAATGTTCGTCCTTACCGTGGCCCCCTTGGTAAGAAAAGCCTTGCGGATGACTTCTTCTTCGGTGACGCACTGGACGTCAAGTCGGCACTCGAAAAGCCAGAGTATAATCAAGTAGTAACGACAAGCGATTACAAGCATGCGTTTGCTGTGCTTCGGGATTTTGTCGAGATGGAGCCTGATTTCTGCGCCTTTCTCAGGGACAATAAGAACTGGGAGATCGAGGGCGAAGACGAGTCCGGCAAAGTCAAAACCGCTGAATATGTTCCCTGCAAAGACTGTGGTGATGAATGAGCAGTAGTTACTACTACACGAAGTCCGCGCAATGCTGCGGAGGGCAGGAGATCGTCGTAAAGCGCGACATCTTCCTTTCCCCCTCTGCGCGGCACCCGCGTGGAGTTGCTACGGCCAGAATCAAACTTACCCCTGCCGTTGTTGAATACAAGGCCCTGTCACAGCGCAATGGGAATCTCCGTGGTTATGGTCAGAAGGTCGGCGTCATTGGTTCGCGGAGCACGATTGGACAGGTTGCCCAGAGTGCTGTTTCCTTTGCCGTACCTGGTGATTTGAGCAAGTTGAGGAGCCCTGTCCGCTCGGGAGCATGGAGTGCCATCACCCCAGGACTACCGGGCGCAGGGATTGGCGGCGTTCGCCGTTCTGGGAGGACTCATCGCTGTCCAGAGGGCTACCAATACGGGGGGCGCTTTACCGACAATAGGTTCTCAACATGCGGCCAGAAGTTGTTTGATATCCCGGCTGCGCTGGGGGAGACCATTGAGGCCATCCGTAGACGAGCGAGAAACGCCTCTATCCCGAGTGCGCAAGTAACTGGACGAGACATCGGACCTGGTGCTTACTCGGGCAATGTAATCGACGCGCGCCGACCCCAAATCCCCCGAGTCGGCGTAAGTAATCCAAAATCATCGGCTGAGCAGGTCAAGAAACTCACAGCCGATATGGGCCAGCCAAATGTTTCCGCAACCCGCATGGTTCGTCGCGATGGGTTCGTTTTGCAGCCCGTAGTTTCCGCTGGGGTTCTTCGAACGATTCCCGACAACAGGGACATGGAGGGGGCTACATACCTGCAGAGCCTTAAAGATGTCGGCGGACTCGGGGGAGATGAATTGGGACTCCTCTCAAATACGGGGGTCTCCTCTGTTCGCTGGGTCCTCCCGGGCGGCTCGAGTATTTCCATTTCCAAAGTCCGCCCGTTGACCGTCGGTGAGCGACGCAAACTGGGCCGAACCGTCAATCAGGCCATCGCTACCGATAATCGGAATAACCCATTGGCTCGGCTCAGGTTGGTTGCGGACGAAACTGGCGACGGTATCGCAGTAACAGAAGATTTCGTTGGCATCGACAACCCCAAGAAAATGGTCACGCTAAAAAATGGCAAGACCGTCGAAAAATGGGTGGCCGAACTTCTCCTGAAGAAGAAGCCCGTCTCTCAGCAAAAGCCCGAAAGAGACAGTCGGTCCATGGCTGCTGCCTCAGCAAAAATCACGGATCTTGACGAGGCCCTGGCTCACCTCAATAAGGGCGGAAGCCCTCTGGATATCGCCCCCTCAATTCTTCAGCAAGCGCTTTCCAAACGCAATCTTTTCAAGGTTCAAGGCAATCGCGTCACTGGTCCAAACAACACCTCCTACGAGGTGCGCAACTCCAAGAAGCCCTTTGAACACATCAACGCCTCGCTTGCCCTCGACGCACAGCAGCACCTGGGACTGGAGTCTCCTGACCTGGCATTCGTTGGGAAGGGTGATAAGAGGCGGTATCTCATCGAAACGCCGGAATCCGTGATTAAGGGTGCTGAAATAGACAGAAATGTCTCCTTCGATGATGCCTCGCCAGCCGACGTCGCAACTTTGCTTGTTGCGGATTTCCTGTCTGGAGTTGATGATCGAAAGCCGTCAAGTGTTGCAGTTATTCGGAGCGGAGATAAGCCCGTTTTCGTCGCAACGGAAAATCCATTTGCTCTTACTGAACTTAGCAAGATCAGCATCAGCAAACGTACTAAAATGAATGTTGAAGAATTGCGTTCCGCTGGGGCCAATGGCATCTATGGAAAGTATTTCCGTCAGTTGAAACAAGAGCAGCAGGTTTTGTTTAGACAACAATTGACAAAACTGATCGCCAGGGCAGGAAAATTCAACACATCAGAGTTTAAGCAGCGCCTTTTGGCCGATGGAGAAATGTCATCGGGAGAAAAAGCCCACTTGGAAATTGTGGGGCTGCTTTACGAAACACGCCTGTCAGTTCTGAAGGGAAGCCTGAGCCAGTTGGTTACCCTGCTTGGAGGAAAAAAGTGAAACAGTACGCAATCGTCAGGGACATTGTCCGGAACGAGCCGTTTGGTTACGTTGTAAAATCTGGAAACACCTTCGTAGCGTACGGCGTTCATGCTGCCGGCCGAGCCTGGGCTGATTCCTACAACGAAGGATATTCGGCTTCCCTGCACGAGGACCTCCCGGCTGGAGTTGAGGTTGGGCGATTTGCCCCTATTACCGACAATTCGCAAATACTCATGAAGGCTCTAGATCGAGGCCATGCGACATATCTTCCCGAACCCCCGCGTTTCTTCCTTGATGCTTCGGAAAGTTATTTGGGCGATGACCAGCCGACCGAAATCAAAGGGATGCCGCTGTCCGCTTTCCCCGAGGCGTTCAAGCAGAGTGCAATCAACTACAAGGCTGCTGCCTTCCGTTCGGATCGGCGCTACTTCAACATTATGGCGAAGGCGCGCTACACCAGGGCGTCGATTACTCGATCTGGAACCGGACTCCAGTCGAAATCGTTGAGTGAGGCAGCCTTCGAGCACGTAGCGACTAGCCCCACCGCCATGCGGCGCGCCGCCTTGGATCTCTCTTTCTTCAAGGAAGAGCGATTGGACGAGATGGGTTTCTGGACCCCCGACGACATCCTCGAAAAGAAACTAGGACCGAAACTGGGTGCTGCTGGACGCGTGGAACCCTATGACCCAGATGCAATCGACGGAGACGAGGACGGTATCGTCCAGGATGGTACTCCGTGGGCTCGCCCTGCCTCCCCTCGTGCCCGGATGCTCGGGCGCCTTGCCAACCAGGCTCGCTCCAGTGCAAAGCCGTCGCAAGAACGTGGTTTTCGTTCAGGCAAGCCTAGGGATCGCTCGGAGGAGCCCGGACTGAATGACAACGAAATTGCGGGCGACGCAATGCTCGAGGAGTATGGAGTTCTTTCGGACGCTCTGGAATTGGTTCGCAAGACCAAGCCATCAGACCCAGAGAAGGAGCGATCACTCGCCGAATTCGCTGATGCTTTGGATAATGCCGTAGCGGCTAACGACATGATCGTTCTTGACCGCGATGACTTTGCGTTGGCGAAAGAAGCGGTCGATGAATGGATGTCTGACCCCAACAACTTGCCCGGCGGCTTTGTCTCCGACCTTCAGGGAATCATGGAGGAAATGGCCGACGCCGACAAGGACGGCAAGATTTGGCAATCTCTTACTTTGGAGCAGGAAGGGACGCGCCTGAGCATGCCCGAAGGGGGCCGGCGTGGCTTCGCGTCGTCTGGTCCTGATAAGACCCCACTTAGCCGCGAAGAACTAAATTCAATGTCCAAGCAAGAGTTGGCTAATCGCCTCCTGGAGGATCGATTTGCTGGTCTGACATTGGAAGAGGCGGCTCGGAAGTATGGGCTGAAGGACCGCCTAGAAGCGCGGCGCATTGAGGCACGGGAGATGCAGCGCCGCAACCAGGCTGGCGAGCCAATGCCAAAGTCCACACGTGATACCGGATTCGCTTCTGGCAACCCAATGAACCGCAATAAGGACACCGCTCAGTCCATTGTTGACGGCCGTGGCGACTTTACGAGAATGGGCGATTACAAGCGAGCCGCCAGTTCCACCAAAGAACTGCTGGAAATTCTTGAAGGAAATGGATTTGCTTGGGTCGAATCCTCTGATGGCTACAAGATTTACCCGCCGGATCGAATCCGTAAATGGATTTTGGCGAATACGAAGCGTGACGAGGGTGGCTACCGTGGTTCCGACCATGTTCTCGTTCACCTAAGTCAGAGCGGCAAAGAAGATGCGTCGCTCAAGAAGTTCATTAGCCAAAACCTTGGTGGTGACGCCTGGAAAGATCTAAAGGCGAATGCCAAAAAGAAGGGCGATCTTCGTGGGTCTGGTCCTGTCGGCCCAGTTCCATCAGAAGTTGATGACGGCCCGAGCCGCGGATTCGGTTCACGCTCGTCGCGTATGCGCGAGGCTGCCGTGACGCGAGCGGCTGCGCCTCGAGGGTTTGCTGCCCGCGGAGGCAAGAAGAAGGGTCGAGTTCCTGGTGTTGACAAAGTCTCGGATAGAGATGGAAAGATTTGGGAACAACTAACGCCCGAGCAGCGTGCAACGCTGAAGGAAGCAACACAGCGATTTGAGCGTGAACTTTTGAAAACCATCGCTCAAAAATTCCCTCCGTTCGCACGTGGGTTCTACAGGGACTTCCGTGACAAGCCTTTTGATAAGGCGACCATGAATCTGGATGATTTCGCTTTCAAGAACACTGAAGAACTTCTCCAGTTCTCCCGTTATATCGAAGAGCGAATCATGTCGAAGGACGACCTTGATCCAAAGCAGAAATTGACAATTCAGAGGTACTTGGACAACATTTCTGCCCTCACGCGCATGCGGCTCAATGACAATTACGAGAACACTGAGCACCTCCATGAAGCAGCGCGTAAAAGCATTTTCAAGTTTGCTGGTTCTCAGGATTCTGCATTCCCCAGTCTCGGTAAAGTAAATGGTGGCGGAGATTCGACATTCTTTGGCCGTGCCGCAGGTCTCGATAAAGCAACCTACGACAAGGTTGTGGCGGGTGTCGAAGATGTCGAACTCGGCAAGTTGCGCCGACGTTTGGACAGAATCCAGAAACGGCTTGTTACTGACATTCTGCGTCCCAACCCCGTTCGCCAGCAGCGCCGTGAATTGCGTCGTCAACGTCGTAGAAGTGGTCGAAATGTTGGCGCATTCAGAACGCAAGAGGCAGAAAAACTTACCCTGACTGAGCGTACGCGTCGTGCTGCGGGTCGTCTGCGTCGACAGGCGCGACGTCTTGTCGGTGGTCGCCGAGATGAAAAGAAAGTCATGTCGGCAATCGACAAGAAGGAAGCCGAAAAGATGATTCGCGAGGTTGATGGCAAGATGGTTCTTGCCCCCGACGCTACGAAACGTCTTAATAGGGCTTTGAAGATCATTACCAATGACCCCGATGCGTTGAAGGACATCACCAACAAGGGGTCCAAAGGCCAGGGCGACGTTTCGCAAAGTAAGGAAATGGCGGCCATTTGGGATGCGTCTGGATTCAATGGTTTGCCTGAACTGTTGACGGCCGATGAACTGTTCTCGCTTGCCGAGGCTGGACATCAGGTCATCGTTCGAGGTCATGGCGATAAGCCTCAAAATGCGGATGACTGGCTTAGTGATCCGATCCGATTCCTCCCCGGTCAGGGAGGAAGTGCGGCAGGACTGGGAGAGTATTGGTCCGATGCCATTACCGGAGACGGTTGGTTTGGTTGGCTCAAGGGCGGCAACACAAATACTGTCGCAGTTCTTCCCAAAAACGCAAAGATCATCGACCAGAAGGATCTTTCGCCCGAATCATCCGCGAATAGAAAGTATGCCCAGGCGTGGAATCTTGCGCGTCAGGCGTTCCCGGACGGAATGGATAAAGCCCCACTTGATGAAGTTGTTACCGCATTGAAGGAACAACTTCAAAAGGTTGATGACACTGCCAAGAAGTCGCGAGTTGGTCAGATTATTGAACAGTTACTGGCATCTGCCGACAAGGGGGACAAGGACGCTATTGCGTCCATGGAATTGTTCGCCCGAATTGCAGAGGTCGACAAAAACCTTCTGGCGCCGTTGCTCGGCTACGACGCTATTAGAATCGGTGATACCGATGGCCGAATCCTTGTAATGTCTCGCCCTGCGGTAGCGGCGCTTGACAAAGCAGTTGACTCCAAAAAGGTGATGGAGTGGGTTGACGTTGCCAAAAAGGTGAAGCGTGGGCAGGGGGCCTCAATGCCCGGGATGCCAGATTCTGGCAAGAAGGCGCCCAAACTCAACAAGGCAACAAATGCTCCTTCATGGGACAAACTTCAGGCTATGAAGAAAGTCCAGGGACCGCTCGGGTCGCAGGGTGGACAGTGGTATGAGGACTCGAATGGCCAACGCTATCTCGCAAAGCCTGCTCGCAGTTTGAGCCACGCTGCGAACGAGGCAGCCGTCGCCGCCATCTATCGCGAATTTGGCATCGGTGCTCCAACGGCCGCAATGACAGACGCCTCCGGAAACCCACAGGTTGTTGTTACCGGCTTGCAGGTTCAGAATATTGGAAGCCCGAATGCCCAATTGCAGGCTGAAGCCAAAAAGCACATGGGCATCGACATGCTTCTCGCCAACTGGGATGCCTACGGTGCCGGTGGGCAGAATATTGGCGTTGATGCCCAGGGACGCTTGATCCGACTTGACGCCGGTGGTGGTGGTCGTTTCCGCGCGCAAGGTGGAGATAAGCCATCATTTACCCCAGGGCAGATTTGGGATGACCCCGCAACCATGATTACTTCATCCTTTGGACAGCAGTTCTATGGGACGGTAACCAATGGCGATGTGACTGCGGCAATGCGTCAAGTTGCTGCTATCGATATCGCCAAAATGGACGCGGCGATGAAGGCTGCGGGAGTCGATGATCAAACACGTAAATTCTTCCGCGACGTCATTGCCGATAGAAAGCGCGAAGCGGTCAGGTATGAGGCCCTGTTCTCCAAGGCGCCTCAGGACAACAAGGTAAGAACCACCGGCTCCGGTGCTGGTGCTACGTTTTCGCCCGGCTGACAACAAACGATAGGATTATTGAATGGCAACTTCACTTGAAACCGCAAACTCTAAGTGGCTCGAAAAACATCAAGAACTCGCAATTCTGATGGAGTTTCCGCCATTTAGTAGCGATTACGACATGAAGGAAAAATTCCAAGACGCGATGACCTCCTATACCGGGAAATGGATGCCTCGGTTCCGCAAGGCCAAGGAGGGCGACGCTGCTGAGGTTTCTTTCATCGAGCAAGACGTCCCATTTGCGGCAGTCGAAAAGGAATTTTCTGACCAAATCGCCGAGGCGATGCTCTACAAAAAGCGTTATGGCTGGTCGCCTGACGGGCGCGACAAAGCCCTTGCTGCCTATAAGGCCGATTCCAAGAAGTAGAAATGACCAGCCCTTACGCAGCCGTTGATGAGATTGCTCTTGCCCTGAGGTTGGCGAGGGATAACGGCTATTGGGGCGCCCATTTCGAGCCAGGCCAGGGGTGGCTCCCCTGCGAAACTCATGCGGAATACCTGAAAAGCGCTTTCGTTCGCCCTGCCCGCCGAGACAGCCTTGGCATTGATGTTGAAGAGGAGCGACGGAGACGGAAAGCCAAAAAGGGCAAGACCTGGGAAAACCTGGGGGAGCGTGGAGTTTTGGCGATTGACACCCTCGAAGGTGGCGGTCTGGTTTCCGGGAAAGCCGAATCTGGTTATTACGAATTTGAAGAATACGAACTCGTTGAACTGAAGGCAGCCAATTACACAAAGCCCAACCTCCGTGAGCGAATCAAGAACCGCATCATGGCTGGCTCCAAGGGCGGGAAACCAGGCCAGTGGTCGGCTCGAAAAGCGCAACTTCTTGCCATTGAGTACCGCAAGGCCGGTGGCGGTTACCGAGGGGCGAAGAAGAAGCCTCAACGGTCTTTGGATAAGTGGACAAAAGAAAAGTGGACCACATCCGACGGGAAGCCGGCCATCAGGGAGGGCGGAACAACCAGATACCTCCCCAAGAAGGCTTGGAGCAAGTTGACCCCTGCGCAGAGGGCTGCTACCAATAGGAAAAAGCGAATGGGCTCACGCGCTGGGTCTCAATTTGTGCCCAACACGGAGCGAGCCCGTGATGCTGGCCGTTCGGCCAGAAATAGCACTAAGTCCGCCTGGTCTCCCATCGATGGCGATGCTGATGTTTTCACTGATATTTCTTCGGCTCGCCGCAGGGCGCGTCAACTTGGTTGCATCGGCGTAGCCCGCCGTTCCTCCAGGTCTGGGAATACCGTTTGGACACCATGTACGAATATGACCGACTACCAGAAGATGACCGGGTCTACGGCCTTCGGTCGGAAGCGCAGGGAAGAGCGCGAAATGCGAATTTTGCGCAATCGGTTGAAAAAAATTCGGCAAGGCAAGTCACTACAAGAGCATTTTTCAACAAAACGGCTAGGACCCTTCAAGCGAGGGCGGTCGGCCATTCAACGCTTTGATCCAAATGCCGTAGACGGTGACAATGACGGCCAGGTTCAGGAGGGTTCGCCGTTTCAGCGCCCGGCTACACCAGATGCGGATTTAGCGCGCCGCCTAGCAACTGCAGGTCAGCAAATGCGGGAGATGCGCCTAGCCCGCCAGGGTCGCCTCGCGCGGCAGGGAACAACTGAGCGGCAGGTTCAAATTATGAATCGCCGCCAACGGCGAGCATTCGACAGGATTATGCGAGAGCAATCGAAGCCGCCCACGGCAGAGGAACTCGACCAGCAATACCTGGATTTTTTGCGCAATAATCCAGATCACGTCGTAGACCTAACTCCCAATGAGCGTCGGACGTTGCCCGACGACATCCGTTCAGGTTTTGCCAGCAGCGTCGCCCGAAGTAGAAGTGTCGCGGTTGGTTCTGGCGGTCGCGCAATGTCTCAAAAAATACTTGACCGCGTTAATGACGTCCATAAGGGCAAAAAGGGGCAGCGCGAGTTCCATTTTGTTGGGGGCACGCCGGGATCGGGCAAATCAACACTGGTCAAGAACGGGACATTCATCCTCCCCAAGATCAACGAAGCAGCCCACATCGACCCAGATGAAATCAAGACTGGTCTTGCTGGGTACGACGCTGGCAAGGGGGCCCAGGCCGTACACGGAGCAAGCCGAATGGTAACCGACAAGACAATGGAGGCCGCCGACGAAGCAGGCATGGATATCGTCGTTCAGGGTGTTGGCAAGCGTACCGAGCACTTGAGGTGGGCTCGTCAAAAAGGATTGACGACAGTTGGCCATTTCGCCTATGTCCCTGGAGATGTCGCTGATACCAGAATCAGAGACCGGGAGTTGGCTGGCGGAACTGTTCTGCCCAGAAATTATGGGAGCCACATGATGGGCTACATCCGTGATTCTGTCCCCCGGCAAATTACGGCAGGACTTTATGACGATTTTTACCTCTGGGACAACACAACTGATACCCCCAAACTGATTGCTTCCAGAACACGGGATGGCTCATTTAGCATCAACGATGACAAGGCTTTTGATGATTTCATGGGGCCTGGGGCAAAGTACGTTCGAAATTACTGGGGACAATCCAAGTAATTATTTACTGACTTTTTCGGTAATAAAAGTGGGGGTTCCCCTACGGACGCCACTGATGTTGTAACTTAGTAATTACTAGGGCGGGTGCTTACCTGGGCCTTGATTGATCCACACATCCAACCAACTACACCAAGAGGTGAACAAATGTCTCAGGACACTTCCCGCCTGAATGAACTTCAGGGCGCTCTCCGTCAGAAGATGGCCGACAACAAGGCCATTGCTGACTCGTTCCGGATCGAGGACGGCGTCGTCCAGATCGAAGAAAGCCAGCGCACCGCGTTCGATAAGAACATGCGCGACATCAAGGAAATCAAGTCCCTCATCCAGGGCTTGCAGGACCTCGGTGAAGTCGACTCGTGGGGCGCTTCCGAGCGTTCGGAGTCGGTTGCTGCCGCCGCTGCTGCTGGTGCCACCTACGGCCGCCAGGAGGTCAAGTCGATTGGTGAGGCTTTCCTCTCCTCGGCTGAGTTCAAGACCCTCCAGAACGGTCGCAATGGCGCCAACATGCCGTCGCCCTTCCAGTTCGCTGGTTCGCTGACCTCCGCCTACAACGTGAAGGACGTGTACTCGGGTCTCCCGAGCGGCACCCCCGGCTCGTTCGGCACCATCCAGCGTGACCCCATCGTCATCCCGCCCATGCGCACCAAGCGCGTTCGTGACCTCTTCCCGGTTCGTACCACGACCGCTGCGGTCATCGAGTACTTCCGCATGACCGGCTTCACGAACAACGCCGCGACCGTGGCCGAGCGTAACGGCGGAAACACCGCCTTCGCTGCGAAGCCCCAGTCGTCCTTCACCTTCGTGGGCGAGCAGGCCCCCGTTCGCACGATTGCTCACTGGGAGGCTGCGCACCGCAACGTCCTCGCCGATGAGCCGCAGTTGCGTTCGATCATCGACAACGAGTTGATGTACGGTCTGCGCCTCCAGGAAGATGCCCAGATTCTGGCCGGCGATGGTGTCGGCGAGAACCTGCTCGGCGTTCTGAACACCACCGGCGTGCAGGAGTACGCATGGTCGGATGGAGCCACCACTCCGGTTGCGGACACCAAGGCTGATGCGATTCGTCGCGCTGCCACCCTGGCGTTCCTCGCCTACTACGAGCCGACCGGCGTCGTTCTTCACCCGAACGATTGGGAGGACATCGAGTTGACGAAGGACAACAACGGCCAGTACCTGGTTGCCGTTTCCGTCGCCCTCGGTGGCGAGCCGCGCATCTGGCGCATCCCGGTTGTCGAGACCCCGGCTATCACTGAGGGCACTGCTCTCATCGGAGCCTTCGGCACTGGCGCCCAGTTGTACGACCGCGAGCAGGCGAACATCCGCATCAGCGAGCAGCACGCAGACTTCTTCGTGCGCAACGCCATCGTCGTGTTGGCCGAGCAGCGCCTCGCCCTTGCGGTGAAGCGTCCGGAGGCCTTCGTGAAGGTGGACTTCGACAGCGCTCCCGCCTGATCACCGCTAACCGCGTAGCACTGGCCCCCGGGGAAACCTGGGGGCCTTTGCTTTACCCCGATTACTACTCGGCTATCATTGAATCGATGAGTAGAAATCCGAATGCTGACAATGACATGTGGGAAGCGTACGAGCGTCTGGGAAAGAACTTTCGCGGAACTCCATCTGACATCGATGACGTAATCGCTGATGAGGTTGTCCACCCCAGAAATCAGAAAAAGAAGAAGCGGACACCTCTGAAACTTAGAAAAGACGACTGATGTACACATACCAGGCAACAATCGAAAAAGTCGTCGACGGGGACACTCTCGATGTTTTGATTGACCTTGGTTTTGATATCCACATCCGTCAGAGGCTGCGCCTTTATGGCATCAATACTCCTGAAAGCAGGACCAAGGATCTCCAAGAAAAGCAGCGTGGCCTAGCGACAAAGGCGTACGTGCAGGATTGGGCGAGCGCCAATAATCGCGTCTTTGTTAAGACAATTAAAGATTCGACCGAAAAATACGGCCGGATTCTCGCCTATGTTTATCCCGACGTTCAGATGGCGTTTTCGCTAAACGAGCAATTAGTGGACGCCGGCCATGCTGTTCCTTATTTCGGTGGAAAGCGTGACTAGCGAAAATTTGATGAAGGCCCTGATGGCCGACAATATCGAATGGCTTCTGCATGTTGAGGCAGGCAACAGGATTTTTGCTTGCGCAGATTGCGCAACATATTGGGTAAATGTTGCTGCTTGCTGGCTTTGCGGAGAGCCCGGAATCGAATTGTCGCCGGAAAAGCGATAATTATTTAATCGGGCACGCACCAGTAGCGCACTCGCCAAAGTCGACTTCCTCGTTTTGCGAACGCTGAGTCAGAGGAATCGAGAAATCGATCTTCGACAACATCTTGTTGTATTCCTCTTCCGAGAACTCTTCGTAAGGGGGCAACGGGAAATTGTGGTCAGAATGCAACAAGAATGAAACCGACTTGACCGAATCGTCATAATTCTTCGAGAGCCAATCCTTGATCTGGGGCAGTTCTTCCTTGCGGTAATACACCGTCACCGAAACTGCGTTATCAGCCCAGTCGGTCTGCATGCGCTTGACCCATTCCAACTGCTCAACGGCGGTCATATCCTTCGCCAACACGGAACCGTCGGGCGATTTGCAGGGGAACTCGACGACATAGCGCGTATGGTCTTCCCTCCCATCGATTCCAACATCCCATTTAATTGGGTAGCCACGACGACGGCATGCATCCACAAGCGGGTCGGCTGAGCCAAATCGCACACGCCTGATGTAATAAGGGGCGTAAGCGGGATGGATACCAGGGGTAACGCCAGGTAGGAGAGAAAGTGTCCCCGAGGGCTGGACTGTCGTCAAACGGACTGACGCGGTAAGGCCACTCTTCGCTGAATACTCCTTGTCGAAGGCCTCGAGCGCCTCGTAGGCTTCCGACAACCACGACAGTTGTTCTGGCGTGCACTGCAGAATTCCCGTTACGGACTGACCCAGGCGGGCGTTCTTGGCCACGATCCGAGTGGTCTTTTCGTATGGGTAGTCAAGACGCGTAATTGCCTTTTGGGTCAGATACAAAAGGCGCGAAACTTCCTTGAACTGCTCCAGGCTCTCGATATTCGGCAGGAAGATCGTTGACAAATTGCAGGATTCGCCATCGCCAAGAGCAATCTCAGCGCACGGGTTGAAGCCTTCGATTGAGTTATCGGCCTTGACCTTACCCAGTCGCCCATACTTTCGGGCCAAACGACGATTCAACAAACCGTAGGGCTCGCCGGAACCGTCGTACCCCTTCCAGAGTTCGGGCATGATTTCATCGTAGTGGTCGGCGTAAATGGAGTTATTTGAGTTTGCGCGCCACGCTGGCACGGTTCCTGATGCCCAGTTCTTCGCACGGAGGAACAGAACGTCGTCGGGGTCACCCATGGCGATCTGTGCTGAACGTCGGCTTGATCCGGAAACGACAATTCGTCCGATGATGTTGGCGATATCGAGCACGTCAATCGACCGCAGTTTCTTCCCAACCCGGGCATCCATAACTTTGCAGATATCCGCAATCCCATCAATCAGAGCCCCAGGGCCACTCGCTGTTCCGCCAAATGTCTTGAGCGGCGCCCCATACTCACGGATGAGGATCGTTGAGTAGGTGAAGGACTTGCCCGTGTAGAAATACGACTTCAGGACTGAATGGAGCAGCCTGCTCCACCCGTGGCGCGAATCAGGCACGATGATATCGGCGTCATTTGAGCGCTCATGTTCGATCTTGACGCCGGTCTTAACCTTCGGAAGTTCATGAATCTTTGACCGTTCGACCGAGAATCCAACTCCGCCGCCAAGCATCAGGTGATCGAAAAGAAACTCGAAATCCTCGATGGTCTCGATATTGACGAAGTAGCAATTGTTGAGAGACGCGCCATTGAACGCCTTAACCAGCGGTGTGCCCAATTGCCACAACGCGCGTCCAGAAAACGACGCTCGAAGGTTGAACATGTGGTCGAAAAGAGATTCTGCCTCTTCCTGCGTGTAGGGGACGCCGATCTCCAATGCACCATTGATGACGCGCTGAATGGTTTCGGCGAAAGACTCGTTGTTTCCATCCTGCTTCTTGCGGCTGTAGGTCCGCAAGAAAACGATTTCCCCCATGCCGCTAAAACCCCACGGCGGCGTTTTCGAGGCGTACGAAGCAACAAATTCGTCAGAGATAAAAGCCATTTCAATCCTTTGCTACGCAAATTCCAATAATCACACGCTTCGAGAGCCGTGACCTACGATTGTACCGAGCCAAAAAATACAGAAAGGGTTAAATCAATCCCAGAATTTTGGCTTCGTCGTAAGACACCGTGCTTCCCTTGCGATGCTTCAGCACCCTAGTCGTTCGTCCGGGCGTGATCTCGCGTTCTTCCCAAATATCTTCCTCGATGTAAACCGTCTGCGCGTGGCGAAGCGTCTCGATAGGCCCCATGCCAGCGACATGCTTGGGTGGCGCCAATTCTCCGGTGCAGTCTCCGCTGGGATGCCCGCACACAGGACATTGTTCACGTGTTGCACGCAAAATCGATGCGCCCGACATGCCGGACAAATTTAGAGATTCAGCAGCGGGGTCGCGACTTACGTCACTCATCGCAAGGTTTCGAACTTCCACGCCTGCGACGGGCAGAAGTTCACAACCGCCGATGCGACAACTGCGGAAATGAACTCCGTGTCTCCGCCAGCACCAACGATTGCCCAAAGAACATCTTCACCCGATGCGCCATTCAAAAGCGCTTCACAAGTCAGGCGTCCGGTCTCGATCATTTCTGATTCAGAGATATAAATAGTTCCAAAGTACGAGTCTTGGATGTCGAAGAGAAACTCGTCCTCCACCGTCCACGTCGAGGGCGGAAGCGTCGGCGCGGGAGTCGCAATCGGAGCATCGGTTGTACGCTTGGGCGCCGATGTGTCGGGGGCATCGGTATTCACCACGTAGACAGTCCTGGTTCCCCCGCAGGCGGCAAGAAAGAGCAGGGCGGCAATCATCACTTTTTTCATTGTTGTCCTTAATTTTGAATTTGTCATAACCCTAGTCCATCCAGGGAGGCTTTGCGAATATTTCGATGTTGACGCCCTCTTGGTCAAGGGCGGAGAGTGTTTCCATCGCTGACTCTTCGTCAAGATCGATAATTTCCCCGGCTAGTTCTATTGCGATTGCAGCAATGATTGGCGCATCCCGCAGGACTTTCCCAACGCCATGTTCATAAAAACAGGCGTCCCCCCAGACGACGTTGCGCCCGTTTACGTAACCGTATGGGACAGACATGATTGTCGCGTCGGGTTCTCCAAAACGATTGATTTCCACATGGCACACCGTTACGCATTCATTGACATCTTTGGTGGCGTCCACGAAGGCCCGACGGAGGTCTCTTCCCCTGGTTTGGGCATTTCTGGAAATAAACCCTTCGGCAACAAAGGTAATGGAGTCGCAACCAAATACGGCCCGCAGCACTTGCGCCGAAGCGGAGACGAGGGGAAGCCTCTGTGGGACGGGTAAGGCCATGGTTTCTGGCCCGAGCGCCATCATTGAAAGTAGGACACCGTCCTGCCATCCTGTCAGGCAGAATGGCAAATCTTCGCCTATCCCATTGACGTCGACAATTTGCTGCTTTGCAACCTGTGTGGCTGTCAAAGTCAGGGCAAGTTTGCCGTAGACGTCGTCGTAAAGGTCCATGTAGTGACCTTACTAGCAGTACATGCCCTGGTAGGGGAGCCCGTTTGCTACCATTGGGGCATGACCAACGCCAAGAAACCCACCAAGTCAACCAACAAAAAGGCTGCCCCCAAGAAGGGTGTAGCGAAGAAGGCCGCCCCTAAGAAGAGTTCGGGATCTGCGGCCGCCAAGAAGGCTCCGGCCAAGAAGAAGGCAGCCGCCAAGAAGAAGGCTGCGCCCAAGGCTAAGCCGGCAAATAAGACTTCGGTGAATTCTGATTACAGCGCAGTCGAGTCGCAGACATTTGTGCTAGCCCCCATCGAGGACATTTTTATTGATGCCTTCGAGCAAGAAGTTACTGACGCCGTGCTGGGTGCTGTCAAAAAGAAGGGTTGGCTCCGCCGACTTTTCCGTCGCGGCTGACATGACTCCCGAGACCCGCGACATCATCAAGGCTGCCAAGATCATTGGGGTTGACCCCGATACCTTGGAATACGAAGAAGCCCGAAAGGTTCTTCAGCGGTACATGATTGAGAGCGCCAACGTCCGAATCCGGAAAGCGAAGAGGGATACCAGCGACCCCAAGTCGTAGCCCCGTTACCTCGTGGATTATTTAGGCCTTTCACGGTATGACTTCACATCCATCTTTGTCGCGACTAGCGGTTTCAACGAAGATGACCTAGAAGAAACTGTCGCTAGCGCATACCAAAATGCCGACATCCCCGTGCGGGTTTATTTTGGGATAGTCGAGCAGAGATCAGATGGTCGTTTCGCAAATTTGGCGCGTTTCGAGAATGTAAAAAAGATTAATTTGGCATTTTGCGAACCATGGCAGCAACCGGCTGGACTCGGTTTTGGCCGCCTCGGCGCTCTGATGCTTCACGAAAATCAAGACTATCTACTTCAAATAGACGCACATACGATTTTCGCGCAGGGCTGGGATTCATCTCTAATTGCTGATATCGAGAAACTTCAGCAATATGTCCCTAGGTCATTTTTAAGCGCTCGTCCGTGGTGTTATTTACGAGAATCAGATGGCTCAATCCGGTATGTTTCCGAAACAACGTGGGCTGGTCTGACAATTACTGGGGGGCCCCCTGGATACAACATTGACGGCCTAGAGAGCCCACGCGGTAAAGCGGTGGGCGGTCAATTTTATGAACATTACCTCGTAAGCGGGGGGTTCATTTTCGCACCCCTATCCATGTTCGCAGAAATAATGCCTGACCCCCGAATTGCATTTGGTGGCGAAGAACATGTTTTTGCCCTGCGCGCATGCACCAGAGATTGGAGAGTTTTTTCGGCTCCAGAATGCCATTTGTGGTCGTTGTCGAAATCTAGGCACGATTACAACAATTCGACTGCTAGTGATTTTGAGGGGCAAACACGCCCCTGGAAGTCGTTTCCGCCAAAGGTAATCAGTACACGTAGACCATGTATTGATTTTCAAAGTTACTATGACGATGTGGATGGGGTGGTTGGCAAGGTTCTTAAGGGGCAGATGTTCGGCTATTGGGGGGCGCCTAACGAGGTCAAGTACGAGGAATACATTCGAAATTTAGGGTTCGACTACAGATTGCCGTGATGGCGGACTATGAGTTGCGGTCGATCACCTATCCATTGGCGGCGTGTTACGGCGAGCAGTGATAAGGTCGGCACATGGGTGTCGTCCACCAACTGGAACTTTACGTCAGCGAACTGACGTTCGAAAATCTTGACCCTTCGCAGCCACATCTCATCCCGCGCGAAGACGTCATCGATAGTCTGCTCGACATTTTGATTCAAAACCCTGAAATTGATGACTTCGAGTTCATTTTTGATGGCGACGAGTGGGCCAAAACGGTTCATCGCCAAGCCAAGAAAATTGCGGATAAATCAAACCGAATCATCATGCGTCGCTTAAATATTGCTTGGGCCCTCATTCTGACCATCGTCGTCAGCGTCCTTCTTGCGAGGTGACAATGGCCCGTTTAATCGTCGGCAATAGCCTAAAAGAACTACCCAAACTGCCTAATAACAGTATTGATTCGATCATTACGGACCCGCCTTATGAGTTGGGATTCATGGGGAAGCAGTGGGATGCTAGCGGTATTGCGTACAACGTCGAATTGTGGTCACACTGTTTGCGTGTCCTGAAACCCGGAGGTCATTTACTCGCCTTCGGCGGGACTCGCACATATCACCGCATGGTGTGCGCCATTGAGGATGCGGGATTCGAAATCAGGGACTCCATCCATTGGATTTATGGCTCGGGATTTCCCAAATCCATGGATGTTGCCAAGGCAATTGAGAAAAGTTTTGGCGGAGAACCAGCACCAGAAGCAAGGGCTTGGCAGGGCTGGGGTACGGCGTTGAAGCCTGCTCATGAGCCGATTTGCCTGGCCCGAAAGCCACTTGAAGGCACGGTCGCTCAAAATGTGTTGTCCTACGACACTGGCGCACTCAATATCGGCGCAAGCCGGATCGAGTTTGTTTCAGACGAAGATCGAGAAGAAAGCACAACAAAAAACCAGCACGCTGATTTCGGCACCGCACCAATGACCGACAACACAACGTACGGAGATTGGTCAATGGTCCAGCCGAAGAACTACGACCCGGTTGGGCGATGGCCCGCGAATATCATCCTCGACGGCAGTGATGAAGTTATTCAGCATTTCCCTCGCTCGAAAGGTGGGGTATATCCCGCTGCCAGAGGGCAAGCCGTCAATACCAGTTTCGCCTCGGGGCAACCCACAGAAGGGGGAATGAGAACGATGGGAGATGACGGCAGTGCAGCGCGTTTTTTTGCGAATTTGACCTTCTCCGAGGACGATGCAACATCATTTATCTATTGCGCCAAGCCAAATACCAAGGAGCGCAACGCCGGCCTCGATGGATTGGAGTCCAAGCGCCACGCAGACAGGGTGAAAGATGATGGTGTTGGAGGCGACAACCCCCGCAATCGTTCGAATAACGCCAAGAAGAACTTTCATCCGACAGTCAAGCCTCTCGCGCTGATGAGATACCTGTGTCGGCTAGTTACTCCCCCGGGCGGAACAGTTCTTGACCCCTTTGCCGGCTCCGGAACGACACTCGTCGCAGCCACCCTCGAAGGATTTGACGCCACTGGTATCGAAATGACGGAAGATTACGCAGACATCATCAATGGCCGTCTTGCTTGGGCCGAATCCCAGCAGCCAACTCTGGATCTGTGACGGCGGCCTTCTCTTCCTCAACGTAGCGGATTGCTGGATTAAACAAACCCAGGAGTGACGATGGAACAATATTTAGGGGCCAGGGAACATCCAGTAGAGAGAAATGACTGTCAGGAAATAGCGCCGGGAGTTTTCGTATTTGATGAATTTTCCCCATACTGCGTCGAAATTGAATCCCACATCCTGGCGAACCAGCACCTGTACTACCAACAGAAGAATCACTGCGTCAAGAGGTACCACTACGACCCATATCGTGTGAATCCGGACGCACATGTCACGCCGGAGTTCCCGGATATTGCGAAATCGTACAATCTGTCCCTTCACGAAGCCGTGCTGGATGTATCGAAAGAGAAGTTGATCGGCTCAAATCTGGCCGGAATGATTTATGAGCCAGGTTGCCGATTGCCAAAACATAACGACAGTGATGGCGGCATTTGGACGACGGTTCATTACGTGAGTTCTAGCCATGTCGGCGGAGAACTTGTGTTCGAGGATGTAGTCGTCAGCGCGAATTACAACAGGCTTGTCGTGTTCGACTCCTCGCGAGAACACAGTGCGAATGCGACACGTGGCGGTACGAAGGTGACTTCATCCCAGTTCTGGAAGCGACTGGTTTATCTAAACTAGGTTTGGGGGAACGAAAAATATGGCGCGTGTACGCCCACCGGACGGCGACCTCACAAAAAAATTTGACCCTAGCCCCGTCGAACGATTGTTCGTGCTGCTCGCGGTCGAACATCCGTACTCAGAACACCTGTTCCCCGAGCGTCGCCTCATCCATCAACAGGTGGTCAATGGGTTGTCCACTCGTGTCTCTAGCCGGCGCCCCTCGAGCGGGGCCGATTGGATTGCCCCAAGCGTGGGCACTACCCCCTGATGAAAGCCAGTCTGGAAATGGCTGACGACTTTCTCTGACGCTTGCCAAATGTGTGACCCCAATGTGTGAGGTGCTCTCCCAGAGTCAGGGACTCAACCACTCGATGCGACCAACCGGGGCCGACACACTGCACTGAGCCCGCACAGATCGTCCCACGTCAAGGCTCAAACCAAGTAGGTAGGTCGGCATGGCACTCCCACAATGGGCAGGATGTTGGTCATCATGTTGGTCAGGATGTTGGTCACCATGTAGCCACAATGCCTACCCGAATGTAGCCACATTGCCACCCCATGTGGACACATCACCTGGTCAGACCCATGTCCCATGTGGACACATTGCTCGCTCGTGCCACGGGTGACCCAACGGGTAATCAGTATTCGTGAGGATGCTTGACTTCCATGAGGGGACTTCATACCTTGATCCCATGAGCAGAGACAAGGTCACAGTCATCGCAGTAGTCATTGCCTTCATCGTCGCCTTCATCATTGGCGTCGAGAAGGGGGACAACTACTCGTGCGAGGGAGGTGTTGTAGTGGTCAAGGCAGGCGACACCGTATGGTCGCTCATGAACGAACAGAGGTGTACGGGTGACCTGAACACAGCCTCATACGACATTCATGACCTGAACGGTATCGACGGATACATCTACCCAGGGCAGAGGCTCATCATCCCCTCATCAGGGGGATGACCTCACCACTTACCGAGAGGACACCGAGCGTTGGTCAGTCTCGTTTTCAGGAACATGAAACACCCACACTCTTGGCACTGTCTCGTCGGACGAAACAGTCGGTCACACCCTAGGCAGGTGGCATACCGTTGGATACGAACGTCCTTCGCCACCCATGCCTCATGCTCCTCATAGGGGGCATCCTCCAAGGACTTGACCTCTTCCTCGTCACTCATAGGGGGCTCCTCGTCTGGTGTCTCATGGTACTCACCCGTCTTGAACCGATACCTAGGCATCAGTCACGACCCACGCAGCCAGTAGGCAGAGGGCGACGAACGTAGCCCATCTCGCCGTCCACTTCGCATACTTACCCATAGTTCACCTGCCGTAGGTGTTGGGGGTCAATGACCCGAGTGTTGTCTGGATCGTACTTCGACGGGGCTCCAAGGTCCCAGGCCTTGTCGTACTCAAGCCAGCCTAGTATCTCGACTTGACGCATTTCAGGCATCACGGGTCGTGCCACGAACAATACCAACCCCTGCCCTAGTTGGTGACGACGGACAGCCGCAGTATCCCCTGTACGCAGGCGACGAACCTCAATGTTTCGCCCCACATCAGCCACGGACTTCTTGTACCGGTTGTGATCTGACTTGTGCCAGACATGCCCCGACCAATACCTGTTGGTCGCCTTGGCGACAGCAAGTTCGCAGACGCAGGCAGCGACAGTGGCAGTACGGTCGTCCTCCATTCGAGAACGGTCGTAATGGGCGGCATCAGCCTTGCCCCAGTTCTCAATGAACCTACGGGCCCCCACATGGGACGCCCATTCGTACTCCCACGGTTCTAGTTCGACAGTCACCATTCGTCAGACATTACGACATCCATGGTCGCAAGTCAACGATTATCAGCCCGGTCGGTATCTCTGAACCCGTGCCTGCCGGTGGTGATCACAGAGGGTCTTCACCCAATGGAGATGGTCCTTGCCCCTAGTGGACTCACCGTACTGCCCGCACTCCTCACACACGGAGAACGACATTCCCTCCCACATCCGGATCAGGGCAGCGAAAATCTTGGCGTGCTCGGCCGGGGCTCCAGGGGCTGGCACGTAGTCGGCGTAGTACCGTAAGCCACCGAACTTCTCCTTCACCTGAACAACCTTGTAATCAGGGGAAATGGACAGCAACAGGCTTTCCAACTCACGAATGAGGGGAATCCACCCCTCGCCGACCTCATACACCACGGGTTGCTTCGGCTGGTCTACCCACTCAAACGGCATCTCGATTACCTCGCCTCTATTCACTGGTCACCCACGCAGACGCAGGTTGCACTTCAAGCAGAACTCTGCCCATGGGTAATACCGTCGCATGTTGATCGGGTGCGGGCAGTCAAGCACATCCCCCGCTTTGGCGTTGAGGGTGTCCCTGATGAACTGAGAGAGCGACAGGTGTTCGAGTTCGGCGGCACGCTTCCACCTCTCCTTCTCCTGCTCAGAGGCACGGATCAGGACCTGCTTGTCCGACGGCGAGTCTTCTGAGGCCCCGCTCGAGACTGTGGGCGTCAAAGTCTCCGCCACCTTGTCCATCGCTGCCTCAATGTTGTCGGGTTGTTCATCGCTCATGGGCAAATCCTAGTCCTCGTCGTCCTCGCTCTGGATGACCTCCGCATCAACGATGGGTGCAGGGTCAAGGGCACGCAATTCGTCTGCCGACAGAACCCCTGATTTCACCATGATTTCAAGCAACTTGCGCGCTTCTGTTTCGGGGCTGAAGGTGTTCACCGGTAGGGATGCATTTTCGCCAGCAAGAGTGACGCGAATGTTGTCCGAAATCTGGGTATTCACATCCATCTGGATGTTTACGTTGTTCCCCATGCCAAGCAACTTGGCTCGCCGGTCCATAATCGAGAGCACAGTCTGAACTGCTTTCAGGTCGGGCTTGACGGTCACCTCTGTCCCATCGGGCAAGGTTTCCTTCCGATGCTGAGTGTCGGGCCACAGTTGCTGTTGGAGGGCGTCCAACCGCTCCAACTCCATGCGAAGTACCTCTGGGTACGCCATCATCGCTTCCCGATTGAGTTTTTCGAGTTGCCGATTGATCGCCTTGGTTACGACCTCGGGCTTGACCCCGAACCGCTTGGCAATTTCGTGGTGTGCGACGCCGGCCTGACGCATCTTGAACATCCGCAAGTCCCGTTCTGCCAGGAACTCGCGGGTTGCGACCTTTCCGCCTTTTTCTTCTGCCATCACGTCACCTTGCCCCATTCCAGTACCTCAAAGGGGAACTTTTTGCCTCGTTTGATTTTCAATGGAAAGTCTCGCACGTCACGGGCGCCTCGGAAGTGCCCAAGTTGATACACGTATTCTCCCACATGGGACGGGTCGGGCTGTAAAGCCAGTCCGAATTCCGGCCACCTTGACCACACGGCTGAACCGAATGGGCGGAGGTCTCGAGTGCTCATCGAGTTCCCAAGCGGGGCGTGATGCTCTAGCCAGAGCCCGATCCCATAGATCTGCCGAAGTGTGTCGAGATACTTTGCGATTTCAACGGCTATCGCTTCGCTGGTTCGTGTCCCCGGATCAACGAAAGCCTTGTACAGGGGGCCCATCACGAGCAGGTCAGGTTGGACTTGCTCAATGTGGTCTTCGAGAATGAGTCGGTCAGCGGACGACAGCAGGTTCAGACCATCGGGCTTGATGAGGAGATGGGCATCCATCTTCTTCTCGTACCCCATCGACCTGGCAGCCCCGACGATGCTTGTCGACGATCTACGAATGATTCGTTCTGGGTTTTCCAAGTCCACAGTCAAGGTGCGTATCTGTGGCATCCGCTGGAATGAAAATGGCTGTACGCCGAATGCCGCACAAATAGCAACCTGACGGGCAAGCATGGTCTTGCCCACGCCTTCGGCAGCGACAACGATGACTCGCTCACGACGCTCAATGAGTCCGGGAATCAACCAGTCGTACTTGTCGTCCACTTGCTCGGACACGAACTCGTCCCAGTTCACCAGACGACCGGCGTCGAGTTCGGGGCCGTCCTGACCCGACGTCTTCAGCAGCAGGGTTGCTTTGTTGAGGATGTAGTTCGGAGTTTTGTCTTGTTCGAGAAGATTGCGTAACTTAGCCAGCGTCTCCTCTGCCGGCGAGAGTGGTGGAGTCTCGTCATCTTCCACTGGCTCAGTAGCAAGAGTCTCACGGATTTCCGCAAGGGCTTTCTTGTCTGCCCCCGCAACATCGAACTCGACCAGTTGGTCCATTGACCCACCAGCCGCAATGTGGTCCGTAATGTCTTTTGTCGTCGGACAGATGAATACCGCCACATCGCATCCGGCTTCACGCAGTTGCTCGTACACATCGAGGGCATGCTTGATTCCGGGCTCGTCATTGTCCGCAATGATGTCTACTGTTGCGCCAGCCAGAGGTGCAGTGTGGATCGGCAGCCACTTGCCGGCCCCGCCTGGCATCGTGGTCGCGACCCCACCAATCTCGTTAATGGTGTCTGCGTCCTTTTCGCCTTCCACGACAAAGATGGAGTTGCCAGTTTCTCGTGCTCGCAGAACCGCGGGCAGGTTGTAGAGGATTTTGGGCGTGTCGCCCAACTTGTAGTCCCAACCACCCTTGCCATCAGGCTTGCGCTGACGAAATGTTTTGCGACCCGTGTTCTCATCAACGTACCGAACCTTTTGGAACAACAGGGTTCCATCGGCGTCGTAGAAGTCGTACGCCTTGACGAACTTCAACTTTGATGGCTCTGCCTTCGGGTACGAGGTCGCGAACTTGGCCTCACGGGGCTTCGGTGGGTGCAGATCGGTCATCGACAACCCAACGGATGAACAAATCTGTTCAGCCTTACATCCGCCGTTCCTGTGGCAGAACAATAGAACCGTTCCATCTTCACGTTCGTGGATGGACAGCGACGGGTTGCGGTCATCTGACCGACATGGGCATCGTGCCTCCCAGCCGTTGCCCGAGGTGACGACGCCCGTTAGTCGTCCGAGTAGGTCTTGTGTGTGTTCGTACACTCAGTCGACCTGCGCTTTGCGCCTGATGCGGCCGAAGCCCCGCTCTTTCTCATCGAGCCCGCCCCAGATGCCAAACTCTTCTTTGTTGTCCTGAGCGAATTTCAGGCAGTCGGCTTGGACTGGGCACATACGACAGACGACCTTTGCCTTCTCTGCCGTGGCTTTGATTTGCCTCACCAGCACACGGTCATGCCCGGGTGGCAAATGCGGGAACCACCATTCCGTCGGGTATCCCTTGCAGAGACCTTTACTCATGTCGAACACTAGGTTCCCCCTCTTGTTAGTCGTGCTACATCCTCTGCGGAAAGGAACACGACTGCTTCCTGGATGGAGGGTACTCCCCCTCTCCACCGGACACTCATCGTGATCGCTTCCACGGGTATACCGAAACGCTTTGCCAAAGTGGCGGTTACGACGGCGACCTTGATTTCATTTTCGCTGAGTTGGTCGGCGAAGTCAATAGTCTCCGGAAGAATTTCTTGCGGAGGTGGGGCCAACTCGAGAAGTTCCTTCTCTTTCTCCTCAGCCCTCAAACACCAGACGCAGGCCAACTTCGGGGCCGTCGATGCTCGAGGGCGGATTTCTGTGTGCCCGCATTCCAATAGATGTCGATACTCGACATTTCCCCAACCGCCGGTTCGAGAGATTTCAACGACTTTGCGTCTTGGGGACTTTCTGTGCTCCGTCGTCATCCGAGGGAGATTAGCCCACGGGTGTGTGGAGAATGAGGAAGGCCCGGACGTTGGAAGCGTACGTCCGGGCCCTCCGTGATTACACCTGCCGAGTAGAAAGGAGAAAGACCTCGTCAGGTGCCGATGTAGATTAGCAGGTCAGAAGGGCTCGTCTTCTGCACCCACCGTTGCCTTCTTGCGAGGGCTCGCGACCTTGGGCTTATCGGAAGCCCCGTCCTCGTTGCTCGAGCGGCGCTTGCGCTCCATGGACTCGATGCTTCGGGTCTGGACACCGATGGCATCAGCGACCAACTCGACATAGTTGCGCTTGTTGCCTTCCTTGTCCTCGTACGTCCGCTGGTCGAGACGGCCCTGAACGATGACGCCCATGCCCTTCTCTGCCACATTTGCGGTGTCCTCAGCGAGGGCTCGCCATGCGACGACGTTGAAGAAAGAGGTGTCTTCCTTCTTCTCCTGGCCCTCCGTCCAGTAGTGGTTCACGGCTACCGAGAACGAAAGTTTCGCCGTCCCATTGGCGGTGAACTTCAACTCCGGGTCACTCGTGATGTTCCCAACGAAAGTGCTGGGGCTCATGTTTGCCATTTTGTCCTCAATTCTGGGGGCGCACCCCCATCGTGTGTCGCCCCTGAGCCTAGCCGGTGGTTGCGCCTTTCGCACGCCACTTGACGAACTTTTTGATAACTGGTAACCTCGCCGGGATGAAACCTTTTGCGAGCGAGACCGTATCCGTCCTCAACCACCTGACCGAAATCCTGTTGGCCTTCACCGACCTTGACGGGCTCGATGAGGCGACCAAAGAGGAACTGAATGACGAGGCATTCCTCAAAGCCAGCCTGATTTGGGAGTCGATGGGTGGCCAGATCGTCGGGGCTGACGCCGGCGCGCTGCAGGCCACACTGCATCTCGAAGATGTTGAAAAGTTCTTGACCAAGAAGGCATCCGAGGTCTACGTCGAGGGCGAAGAGTAGCCCTTACCACATTTCCCCAGCGACTGGGGGGATTTCGGCGGATTTTGTTTCACAACCACTAGACGCCGTCATGATGTTGTAACATTGAGTACCCCCAAATACCCTGCCCGGAACCCTGCCCACCTTTGGAGGACCCATGTTGAAAGCCATCCTGTTTGCTGTTGCCGGATTTTTATTCGTAGCCCCCTTGGCACAAGAGGCCAATGAGGCACTCTCGTCGGGGTCATCAGCCCCAACCACGACTGTCGCCCCCTCAACGACGGCGCCTGCGATCACGGCGGCCCCGACCACCACGTCGACGACCACAACCACCGTTGATCTTTCGGGTGTTGACTGGGACGCTCTGCGTCAAGCCGAGATTGACTCGATGCGTACCCTCCACGGGCCCTGCGGTGAATGGCATGACCTCGCCATCCAAGTCGGTTGGAAGGAGGAGGACTGGCCCATGCTCGGCACCATCCTCCGTCGGGAGTCGAACTGCCAGCCTGAGGTTTTTAACGGGGCGGACGCGGGCCTGACCCAGATCAACCAAGTCCATAAGCAGTGGTTGGCTGACTTCGGCTGGTCGCACCCCGACGACATGCTTGACCCCGAGAAGAATCTGACCTTTGCTCTCTACCTGTATGAGGCATCTGGCTGGAAGCCGTGGTCATTTAGCGGGGACGTCCCGTCCGAGCCCCGGAAGTGCAATGAGTGGCTCGATTTGGCTCGTCAGGTCGGCTGGCCCGAGGCAGAACTTTCCAAGTTGTCTTACGTCATGTGGCGTGAAAGCCGTTGTAACACTGATTCCTACAATGCCCAAGACCCGAACGGCGGGAGTAGGGGATTGGTCCAGATCAATGGTTTCTGGTGTCGCCCCAACAAGTACGACCCCAAGGGCTTCCTCCAATCTTCTGGAATCCTCAACGAATGCGACGACCTGTATGACCCCGAGACGAACCTCAGGGGCGCTCTCGCCATCTGGAACTACGGCGTAACCACCCACGGGTATGGCTGGGGGCCATGGAACGTCTAAGCGAAGACCTTGTCGGCGCACTGGCAGGTATCACGAGTGCCAGAGAAATACTCGACCGGCTCTTTCGGATGGCCTGCTCGCACTTTTCCGTAGGCAGCCTGTCCCAGATCCAGCACGGTCAAATCCGTGATGTTGTCCTCTACCTGGACAAATACGGGGCCTTCGAGTTCCGGTACGCGGCCGCATCTCTAGCCAAAGAACTGTGCGTCTCCAAGGTGACCATCTACAAATACCTAAAATCTTCCCCCTCCGAGTAGCGGGGAGTTGCTTTCTGGTTTATTTACACTAGAATGAGTGGGGAGAGAGAGGACTCTTATGCCCCACGGACTTGAAATCAACGCCGACGGAAAGGCCCGATTCGCCTACGCCGACCACGAAATCCCTTGGCACCGCCTTGGAACCCCAATGAAGGGTCTCCAAACAGCCGAAACAATGCTGGAAGCCGCCCAAGCCGACTACGACGTAGTGCTGACCAAGGTTGCGGCAGTGGACGACGACGGCAACATCATTTTCAACCCCGATGGCAGCCCCGTCCTGATCCGGAACACCCATGCAACCGTGCGAGTCAACGGCGATGGCAGTTTCGATGGTCTTGCTTCTGTCGGAACACGATTCACCGTTGAGCAAAACAAGGATTGCCTCATGCGGGCCCTCGATGTGGTTGGCGCATCCAAAGGCGATGCAGTCGTCGATACCTGCGGCGTACTTCGAGACGGGGCCGAGTTCTTCGCCAGCATCGATCTGGGGCAACTCGTCATCGACCCACTTGGCGTGAACGACAAGATTGAGCGTTACCTGTTGGTGCGCAATGGACATGACGGTCGCACCCCCATCACGTTCGCAAACACGCCCATCCGTGCAGTCTGCAAGAACACCGTAACGATGGCTATGGGTTCTGCCATAGCGACGTTCAAGGCAAAGCACACTCGTAATTCCGACCAAGCGATTGAGCAGGCACAAGAAATCTTGCGATTTTCTACATCTTGGGCGAAGGAATTTGTTCGCTCGGCTGAGGAGTTGTTGCGAATCCCCGTTCCTGCTGGCAGTCGTCAATTCGACAGGATTTTTGACGCCGTCTTCCCCGCGGAGCCCCGGATGACTGATCGCCAGATCAACCACCGTGATGAAGTTCAGATGACTATCCGCGCGCTGTACACAAGCAAGAAAAATGCTGGTGGCTATGGACACAACGGCTGGTCGGCATACAACACATTTGTCGAGTATTTCGATCACACCCGTGACGCTGACCCCACCGACAAGGCATCGGCTTCTATGGATTTGACCTCATGGGTGTCCAAAAAGAAGCACGTCGCACACCAAGCGGTATTGTCCCTGGCCTAGCCCCGGTTTCTTCTACAATAGGAAGAGACCCACAAGACAGGGGGGTTGCCCATGGATGAGAGCGATGACGAGTCGCGCGAGGATTTGGTTCGCGCTATCAGTGACTTTATGTCCGCTAATACAGATGTAGCGTCAGTATTTCGTTCGCATTTGGTTGAAAGCATTGTCGAACGGGTGTACGACGAGTTCGGTGACGAGGGGTTGTGCGACCTGATGCTCAAGATTGACGCACGGGCGAACTGGGTCTCAGACATTTTGATTGACGGCCCCGAATTGGACGATGAGATGTTCAAGCGTCATCGGCTTTATGATGACGACGTGCTCGAAAAGGCTCGGAACACCACGGCAATGATGGAAATGAACAAGAAGATTTGGCGTCTGCGTCGCAAGTACGCTCGCCTCATTGTTGATGAAATCGTCTTGGACACACAGGGAACGGCCCCTCTCGACCCTGGTATGCCTGGTTGATGAACAGATTCCTCGAGCGGATAGTCAAAGTCACGGCGCCGTTCTCTGGGAGTCCCGTCGAGGCGGAGCGGAACGTCGATGCCCACAACTGGCGGGTTATCCGACTCCACGACCGCTACCCAGAGGCACAAGAGTCATGGCCTCCCGTTGTCTCATGTGTGGACTGCGGTGTCCTTGCCGACTCAGAGGCCTCGAAATACCCGTGCGGGGCTGCGCCGGAGCCGGTTCCCGTTCGTTTCCTGAAAAGAGCCTAGACAAACGAAAACCCCCTGCCACTCGGACAGGGGGCTTCGCTTCTGGCTGGGGGGTTGGTCAGACAGAGGGGTAGAACTGCGGGTTGAGACCCAACTTCTCGCCCCACCAGTGAGCGATAGACAACGCTTGCTCGTGGCTGAGGCACTTCATGGTCATGACGCTGAAATCGCTGGAATCGCCAGTGGGTGACTGGTGATGAAACCAGACCTCATTGTCCACTGCCTGAACTGCGACGATGTCGCCCTTGTGAATCATTGTTGCTTCCATTGCTTTCCCTTCTCTCTTGGTGATGACTACATCTTACGGGTAATAAGGCGTAACGTCAACCTTTATTTGGAAAGTTTCTAAAAAACATCTCTGAGCAGGTCAAACACAAGTTCCGTCTCGCTGACTGTCTGCCCGTCATCCCATAGCACGCCATCCGTCGCCTGCGATACGACTGCCCTCTTGCGGGTGATGAGGTCGTAAATCTCTTCGTCAATCGTCCCCGCCACAAGCAGATAGGTGGCCGTTACGGAGCCAACCTGACCTAGCCGGTGGCAACGGGCGATGGTCTGGTCTACGTCGGCTGGTGTCCACGGGAGTTCCACAAACAGCACGTTCTGGGATGCCGTCAAGGTGTGACCCGTCTTCGCTGCCTGTATCGAGAGCACCAAAACCGGGGCCTCCGCCGGCGGCCGATCCTGAAAGATCTGCTTCGCTTCCTCTACATCCTCAACCGCCATGCCCCCTTGGATTTTGAGGTTGCCGTACTTGTGGGCGATGAGGTCAACGATTTCCCGATGGTGAGCAGCGACAACAACTTTGACGCCCTCCTCGATGCGAGCCCCGATCCATTCGTCCACGAAGGAGATCTTCGCCTTGGCTGCCAGACGACGCAGGACGCTAAGACGAACAAGATGTTCATGCGCCTGAGCCGCAAACTTGGCTCTGACTGCGGCTGATTTGACTGGTTTTCCTAGTTCTCGGGCGATTTCTTCTGCTTTTTCCACCAGATACTTCACGATGTCCCTCTCCGCCTCTCGGTACTCGCGGAGAGCCCCGCCATCGATCAAAACGACGTCATGGATCACGGGTGGCAGTTCGGTCATCACTTGGTCTTTGGTGCGCCGGATGTAGCAGGTCGAGCGCAACTTGTCGTTGAGTTCGTCAAGATTCGAGTGCCCGTCGAGGTGCCATTGTCCCCATTTGTCTCGAAAAGCGGCGCAATACCTGCGGTAGAACCCCCACAGCCCGCCCAACTTGTCGATTTGACCAATGATTTCCAACTGTGGGGCGTATTCCATTGGCTTGTTGGTTACGGGAGTTCCGGTGAGGAGGAAGACCGGGGCCCCAGGGCCGGCGGACTTGACGATCTTTTTGGCTGCCTTTGTACGCTGGGCATCCTTGCTCTTACAGTAATGAGACTCATCAAAGATGAAGGATTTGTACTTCATCAACACGGACTGATGTGCGTGGATGTTGCTGTACCCGACCACCACAACATCTGCCTCACGCTCCCACGGCTGGCGGTTCGTGATGCACTGCACTGAGCGCCCCGGAAAGAAGCGGGCCCACTCCTTCTTCCAGTTGAGGACAAGGTTCGGTGGGCAAACGACAAGGCATGGGAATACCTGTTCATTTTGAGATAGGTACTCAACGGATGCCATCGCCTGAATGGTTTTACCCAGTCCCATTTCGTCAGCAATGAAACACTTGCGCGCGGAAACTGCGTAAGCAACTCCGGCCTTCTGGTACGGGAGAAGAGCCCCGTCGAGGCCTGGGACATCGAGCACTGCATCTGTGGCTCGGCTCGCTTCGTACAAAACCGACAACAGTTCCTTGGTTGTTGTTGCCTCAACTCGAACAGCCTCGTCTACGGGAAGTCGGAACCGTTCGCTCCACTTGAGCACGTCCTCGATGGATGTGAGCGGGGCCTTCCAGGCTGCCGTGGTTTTGTCCCACGTGATGCCGGGTATTTGTTTTACCGACCGAACCTTGACTGGGTCGTACGCAAAATGAAGGTAGATGAACTTGCCATCATCCCCCATCTTCACAACTTCGCTCGCCTTGGGCGGCTCGGGCAGAGTCAGCGTCATCACATCTGCCTCAATGAAGAACTCTCGACGTCGGGCCCAGCCCCGCACAGCATCGAGGCTTCTGAGGGGAACGGTCCACACGAGGCGACGTTTATCCCACTTCGCCCCATCTATCGCTTTTATCTCTGCGACTTCATCCTTGTCGTACGGGAAGTCAAGGACGAGTATGTCGTCGTCAAGAAATAGTTTCTTGGACGTTTCCATCAGCATCAAACATTAGAGAATGGGTGCGTCCTTCGCCGTCAATGTACGAGGCAGTCTTGCCAACAATCCCATGGTTTGAGCCTCCGGGTTGGAACGTAGACCACCACCATGTCCTCGTGGCTTCCGCAACTGCCGTGCGCCTTTCGTCGTAGGACATCTCGCCGATGTTGGGTGGGAAGAATGCTTCGCGTTCGGTCGTCATCCTGACGAGGAGATCGACGCAAGCGGGGCCTTCGAACGGTTTTGAGTTACTCACAGGATGGTCACCTTGTGTCCGACACGAAGAGGTGCTTCTTCGGGTCCTCTGATGTGTGGGTTGATGTAAATGAGGCGATGAGACGCTGGGCTGTCCACGGGTCCGAGGGAGGAGTAATACTGGTTCCTCCAATGCCCCTTGACGACCATTCTATGCTCCAACTTCCTTCCGGATGTGCCGTCGCCAGCCCCGCTGGACGCCCTTCTCCTCAGACGAACGATGTTCACGATGGACTTTCCTGCCAGTTTGCTTTTCTCTCTGGTTCTATCCGCCGACTTGCGGACACCACGAGGTACGTCGTCGCACGCATCTCTGGTCAGGAATTCCTGCCAGCACAGGCGCATGAACGACAGGAAGACCTTGCGCAGTTCAGCGATGTGAGGAGGAAGGTTCAGAGTGTTCGGATTTGTAGTCTCCGCTTCTCTGGCGTTGTAGGAGTCATAAGTGCCGGCATCCCATGGACTGTCGCACGCCCAAGCATGGATTTCTATGGGTCTGACCGCAATGGGGTTCTGCTCGTTGAGCAACTTCATCGCCCCCTCAATGTCTGAGCCGGGCTCGACAGCCCCGTCAATCTTCAGCCAGTTCGGGTAGTAGTACTCGGTCAGCGACTGATAGTCAACGAGGGGGAACAGCAACACGCCGTTGTCCCATGCCGACTTGTCTGTGTAATCCCCCCCTGCTTTCACGACGGACGCAGCAACCCACGCAATGCCTCTCCACGGCAGAGCCAAGTCATCAGTCCACTCGCCAGTAACGGGGTGGTAGTCCCCCATCATCTTGGGCTTCTCGAACAACATCACTCCGCTAGGAGCAATCAAGTCCGTTTCCCTCAAACACTCGGGCTCGAGGCCCGCAGCAGCCCCGTTGAGAAGGTCGAGGATTTCTTCCGGGACAAAATGGGTCTCCCCTAGGTATGCCTCTTTCTCGAAGCCTAAGTATCTGATAGCCAAGCCCATCGTGTGCTTCCCTAAATCCCCGAAGCGACCGATAGTGGACATCCCATCGACAGGGACATAACTACCCGTTGATGAGATGAGTAACGCCATGTCGTGTACAGCCTTGCTGGTCGGGAGGGGCGCATGACCTCTAACGACTTTCCTCGTGTACTCATGAACCTGGTCGTTCGTCGGGGCCTTCGAGCCGGCCGGCAAAAGGGCGTCCATGATTTCTTCGAGGCGCAAGTAGTGGGTTGTAACTGCCTGACCCACAGTTCTCAGTAGTGCTTCTTCCATGGCCTCGATACTACCGGGGCCCCTGGCCGGCGTCAAACACTTATCGGGATTTTCTTTATCAGGCATAGTCATCCCATTTTTCGACCAACATCGTCCACAGTTCTGGGGAAATCTCGTGTTCCTCCCTGTAAAACGGGTCAAGTGGCGTGGCCCTGATGGCCTCGGCGAGCCCCGGGCGAACCACGGTCAGAAGGTTGAAGAGGGCTTGCCCGTACCTCTGGTCTCTGTCCTTGGCGACGAAGGGGATAGCCCCAAGAAACTTCGCATAAGTGACGGTTGAGTTGTCCATTTCATTCCTTTCTGTCCATGATCCTACCGGGGCCCCTGGGGGCTCTTGCTGGGCGGGGGGTTTGCCCTCGGGCTCCGGGGGGAGGAACCCGAGGGCGGGTGGCTAACCGAGGTACTTCCTCTTGTTCTTCCACCCCTTCGGAACCGCCAGCCCCCATGCGAGGTCTTGCGGGTCCGGGTCGTCCGAGACCTCGTCAAAGAGGCTCGTGTAGGGGTTGCCTTCCGGCTCCACCGTCACCTCTTCGTCGTCTCCGAACAAATCGTCGTCGTCCATTCTGTCCACCCCCTCTCCCCTTCTCTCTTCCATACCTTCACTCTATGGACAATAAGGCACAACGACAACCTTTGTCAAGATTTTCTTTTCCACATCTTTTTCCACAGGCCGGCAAGTTATCCACATGGGTTATCCACAGATAGCACAGGTTTATCCACAGCCGAACAAATGTTCGCCCACTCAAAGGGTGTGGCACGGTTCCCGCCGGCTCTCGAGCCCCGCCGGGTCACTCGACCCAAACACGCCCGTTCGAGCGATCTGTCGGCCCCGCCTGGGATTTCTCGAGCATCCCGAAATCTAATACGGTGGCGGAAAGCAACTTCCAGGGATGTCTGGACTTCTCCGGGGCTAACGCGTTAGCATCCTCGAGATGAACGACATTTTTGAGGCACGGATGGCACGGCTGGAACGCACGGTTGCCCAACTCCGTACCGACATTGCCATCATTCAGCGTGAACTGAACCTGATTTCGGCAGGGATGAAGCAAAAGGAATACCCGAAGGGAACCTTGGGTGATACTGCAGGAACGCTTGCACAACAACCGGGGCTAGAGCGCCGGTCGCATCTCGACCTCGCCTAGAACAGCGTCGGTTCATCAGCCATCCCGTTGCGACCTTCTGCTTGGTCGTAGCAATGTGAGTGGGCGTACTTGTAGTGCTTCTCGGTCACATGAGCGATCTGCCGGGACTTGTTGTTCTTCAACCAGCCGGTGATCAAGGTCATTGTGTTTTGCGAGTCAAGATACGCCTCTGTACCGCAGTAAATACATACGTGCCGTGGCGGAAGAGCCATTAGTCAGCGTACCTTTCCGCCTCATGAGAGAGGAAGTCTTGCGCCCTGTCCTCTTGGACTTGCGCCCAGCACCCGCTATGGGCGAAGGTCAGGTCGCCGTCCATCGGGTCGAGCGCGCCCTTACAGAAATCACAGGTTCTCTGTTGCTTCGTCATGAGGGTCAGTCTACCCCTTATTGGAAGTAGCGACAACCTTTTTCTTGAAGTTGATAGGGAATCTGTTGGCGAACTCCCACCCAACCACATGAACTCTGCCTTCGCACGTGCGCTGCGTGCCGTCGGCCCCGGACCAAACTGCTCTGTAGTTGGCGAGTTTGGCGTGAGGCAACACGGTCCTGTCGATCACTACGTTGAGGTATTCCGCACCAACGCTCTTCATCAACGCAGAGTGCAGGTTCCCAATGCTGTCTGCGCCCAACCCCTCGAGCGTAAGAAGACGGGGCTCCCAGGTTCCCCAGTCCCCGAAGGCGATGCCCCACGCTTTGTGGTGCGCCAGCCAATCCAATACACCGTCGGCAAAATCATCCACCGCAGATGTGATGTGCAGCCCGCTGAGAATCTCGATGCCGGCCCCGGTCTTCTGGTTCATTGCTTCCTACTCACGTAATGATTGCGCCACTTGCTAGGCGAGTGACTTTCCTCAATGGCTTCCTTGTGTTCATCGTCCTCATAAAGACGAATGATGTGGAGGCACGGATCGTGCTCCTCGAACTCTTCATCCTCGGCGGGGCTTGTGGGAAGACCATCGTGCGTGTAACACACTGGCGGTCCACACCACCCTTGCTCAATGCCGTACCTCATCCAAGCGGTGAAGCCAACGAACTCTACGGCCGGCGTCTCTGTCGGCCCCGTTTCCTGTTCTGCCATCTCAGTTCCTTTTCTGTCTTACGAGTGCCAGCAACGCCAACACCGTGATGGTCACACAGCCTAGGACCCAGCCTGACTGAACGTCAAGTGTAATCGTCATTTTCCCTGAACTTTCGGCAAGCGGCTTTGTTCGATGCTTTCTTCTTGTCCGGGACTGTCTGGGCCCTCAGGCGTTGCGTTGAGAACGCAAACCTATCGGCGGGTGACCACTTTCGGCTCATCCATCCTCACCGTCCTCGGTGATGACCACGCTGAACACCCTCGTCCCTTCCACCCTTCTCAGAATGGCATCTTGGGGGCCGACTGTCCAGCGATGGAACACCTTGTCGTTGGCGACGAACACCAGCGTGGTGCCTGCCGGAATCCTCTTCTTCTCGCCCTGCCTGACTCTGATTCTTTCCAATGTCTCCATACCCCTAAGGTTACCAACAATAAGGGGGAACGTCAACCTTTGTGCGGATTTATTTCCGGAAATCTTCAGGATCTTTAGATCTGATCTCGGGGCCGCGCTCGACGCCGGCGCCATCTGGGGTTATCTCTTCCAGCAACCGCCACATTTAGGTCGGTGCGCCAGAACCCGAGGGAGAAAGAATGGTTTGGGTCGCTTTGCAGGTTTTGCTACAGGGCCGGCCGCCTCGAGAGCCCCGTCTTCTGCGGGCTCCGGAGTCTGGTCAGCGACCTTGCCCACGATACGGCTTCTTGTAGTTCTTGGAGGTTTTCTGCTGGGAAGTTCCTCGCTTAGCGTGAACTCCCTTCCGCTTGGGGGTTGAGTCGGGGCCGACGATCACGACGGCCGGCTGACGTTTTGCGGCGGGCTTGCTTCCTTTGACGGGGGGCTTAGCCATGACGACCTCCTTATTGGGGCTTGTAATGCCTAATAATCGTACCTCAATGACGGAGCACTCGAAGGCTGCGGGCCTGGCGTCCTCGAAAGCCCCGTCTTCCTGGGGCCCGCCATCGAGAAGGTTTCGAGCAAAGGTTGCATCAAGTCACCAGCATTTGTAGTATCTGCCTGACGAAAAGCCATTTTCGTAATAGCCAGAAATCCAATACGGTGGGGGAAAGCACCTCCTCAGAGCAAAAACTCGGGGCCGATCTCGACTCCGCGTTGATCATGCAACTGATCTTCTACAGAAAAGGAAAACCATGAAACTTGGACTTATCGCCCTTGCGCTGTGTGCCGGTTGTTCGGTATCCACAACATCTGGAACTGTTTCTCTGGCGCCGCTGCCAACGGGGCCGACTCAGGGCCCCAAGCAAACAGTCGTTATCAACCCCATCCCATCAACTTCGTATCCGGATGCCGAACCTCGGGCGTACTATGAATACCTGTCCTTCGTTCGAGAGCGTGCGGTAGCCCCGGTCCCTCGAGAGGAAGACCTCCGTGCTGCGCCAGATACATGGTGTGATTTCATGCGCCGAGGGATGGGTCGCATCAACGTCACGGACTGGATTACAGAGATGGCTAGTGACGAGGCAGAGATGTGGAACTGGCTGGTCACCGCCGAAGCGTCGGCTTACTTCATCTGCCCAGATCAGGCATACAAGTGGAACCCGTAATCGGGGCCAGCGTTGGCGAGCAGTTTTACGACTTGCTCAGGTCGTCGAGTTGGTGACCTTCGCAACCCACTCGCACGGCTGATACGCAGGCGTCACCTACCAGACGTGCCTCACCAGCACGCTAGGTGGGCAGTTTTGCGACATACTCAGGTCGTCTGGTTCACGGGTGGCAAGCCCCCGTTAGTCCCGACAGGGGGATGATGCCCTGTCTCGTGCCTTCTGACCAGAGTGGTCTGGAAGAGAGTCGAACTCCCAGACGGAGACTCGGTTGGGACATTATGTGGAGTCCACCTAATCGGGTCTACTTGGAGTGTGCGTCCACACCCCTCGCATTGCCCCTACAACCTAGTTCCGTTGCTACAAACCGCAGTAGCCTCAGACCTTGTTGAGCCAGTTTTACGACATGGCTCAGGTCGGCGTGACTACTACTGATACGGCTTCCTAAGGTCACGACACCCGTATCGCCCCCACAACTGACCCGTGTGGGGATGGGGGAGGACAGAGGGAGCGACCCTCTGCCTATCAAGCAACGCCTGCCTTGCGCCCGTAGCCCCGTTTTGTTCACCACGGTCTCGGCTACTAGCCATGGTGATTTCTCGGATAGTGAGACTCGCAAACCCCCTCCCGATGCGACGGTGCTTGCTACCCTGTTACGACTTACAGGTCGCAACCCCAGCAGGACTGTAACCCCGTCTGGGTGGCTCTCTTACGAGGCTTGCGCCTCCGCTCTGAGCCTAAAAGACTGTTTAACGTCGCTCAGACGACGACCCCAATCAAGGGGCGAATGTGTTGTCCGTCAGGTCATCTTGGAGGGCCTCGTGGGCCCCGAGTTCGACTGCCGGCTCAGTTGTTGGGACTTCTGTTGTCGTTGAGGGCGAAGGTGACTCTTCCGGTTCGCACGAGTCCACTCCACCAATGACCATCCCGAGAACAATCGTTCCCACGACGAAGACAGTAAGACGAGTCATGACCAAGCCTCCATTTTGATTTTCCAACCTCTCTGAGCGCACCCGTTCCTCATGTAGACCCAACCCTGGCCTTCCTTCTCATCGTTTTCCTCTGCCTCTTCGTCGGAGCACCAGTCCACAAAGGCCAGGCTCTCTTCCGTCTTGGCGTCAGTCACCTCAAAGGCGATGCCACAAGTCGTGTGGAGCGTCAAGATTACTTCTTTCTCTTTCATGCTCCTCAGTCTAAGGCTATTAGCAATAGAAAGCAACACTTTCCTCTCATTTCTTTTCCACAGATTTGTCCACAAGTGTCCCCCGTGGGGCTCGAACCCACAACTAACGGATTAAAAGTCCGCTACTCTGCCAGTTGAGTTAGAGGGACGCGGGGCCGTCGTCGAGGTCTTCCGACGCTTCGCACGCTTCGCAGACAAGATACTCGCCGTGCTTCACGATGTGGTCAGTCAGCGTTGTGTGGCAGTAATCGCAAGTCATTCGTCTCCCCCCTCAATGAGCCCCTTGACCGAGAACATTCCGCCCATCGGAACGTCGTGATGGAATAGCACGCACTCCAAGCCGTCATCCTCCACCGTGACTTTCAGTCTCCACAACCCATTGACCGTGATGGCGTCGAGCAGTTTCTTGGGCTTATCAGCGAAGACCTTTCCCGAGACCGTCCTACCCCACAAGGGCAGACCCTTGACCTCCCAAGAGTCATACTTGGCGAACAAGTCCTCCGTGATGTTCTCGAAGTCTTGTAGTTGGTCATCCCAGCACCAGCCCTCGCAAGAGTCGGCGCACCTGTTTTCGTTCGTGTCCTCGTCGTAAATCTCGCAGGAACATTCGTTGGTGTATTCAGCAGTGGGTTTCGTAGTCATGCCTTCACCTTACCGGCAATAAGGGACAAGCGCAACCTTTATTGGAAAGTTTCTTGTTTGTGCGCAAGTGAACCGCCGAAGTCTGTGCTAGGTTGCGCCAAGCGGGTTCCCCCACCTGCGAACCGCTGGCGGGGGCCCCGTCGGTAGAGCGATCCAGAACCTCTCCCCCAGGGACGGATCGCTCCCGCGGGGCCTCTGCCGGCAACTCAGCCGGCGTCATACTCACATTCCATGCCGTCGCATGAGCCGAAGTTCTTACAGAAGGACTCGTAGTTCGAGCACTCCTCGCTCATCGAGAAAACATCCGGATGCGGCCCCGCTGAGCGGGCTCGAGCGACCTGACGCTGAGTGGTCTTTCGACCCCTGCGTCTGCCCAAGCCGTACACAACGAGGTGAGAAAAGACACCCATCGCACTAATCCTTTACGGTGGGGGAAAGGGCTTCATAGAAGTAATCCAGAAGCGACTTGTGACGACTCCACCGGGGCTCCAGATCTGGATGGATCACGGCTCTTCCGTGTGGGAGTTTGCTGAACTCACGACGCTGGCACTCAAGCACCTCATCGATCACCCAGTCTGGAACTTGACCGACCTTCTCTTGAGCCAACGACTTCGGCACAGCCAAGCCTGCTCTCGAGAAGACTGCGATGGTGTTCGGTAGCCCCGTTTTGTTCGGATAGAGGAGGAGGTCAAGCGTCCCAGCGAGGCGTACATCCATGTCGCACATAACGATAAAGACCTCACCATCCTCAGGCTCGGTGGAGGAAAGCACTAGCCCCATCTGCACTCTGCGTGCAGGATTGACGGGGCTGAACAGCCAGATTTCCGCCGGCGACGGGTTGTTTGGTTTTGTTACCAAATCTCAAAGCCTCCGCTGTCCACGCAGAACTCTGCGAACGCCTTTACATTCTCCGAGTCAAACGGATACGAGCACGCCCAGTCCTTCGTCTCGCCGGCCCCGCAACACCCGTTGCACCAGCCATGCGTTCTTCCGAACTTCTCGGCGTCTTCTGCGTCCAGTTCCCTCGTGGGCATACCCATGTCCTGACCAACTTCGTCAGTCCTGATACCCGTGGCTCCACAATGCGAGCATGGAACCATCGGCAGACTGTCTTGCCACGCCCTGTATTCGTCGCCCCACTCTTTCGTCTTGCCTGACTCCACATCTGCGAGGAGTGCAACGCCGAGTTTGTAGGCCCCGTCGGCGTCGAGACCGGCTCCGTCGTTGTATTGGGCGTTCTCCACGCCATTCACGATGTCGGCGTGTTCCGCTTCGCAATACATCCACAGCGGTCTCCACCACCAGACATTGTTTCTGAAATACCCGCCCTTTTCGGAGGTCGGGTTCTTCCCGTACACATCCATGCCCATTAGTTCGTCTCCTCGTTTCCAATAATGCCGTTCATGAGTTCGTCAAATGCCTGTCTCTGTTCGATCTTGTTCTTGATGAACTCAAACATTTCTTCCATTTCGCCGGAGTCCACGAGGTCTCTCATCATGGCTTTGGCGTTGCGTTTCTGCTGGAAGTGTTCTTCCAGTTCCTCGTCGCTCATGGCGAGCAACTTCCTGTCTTGTAGGACGAAATCGCCAGCCCAGCAGTACCTGTCCCACATCTCGTAGTCGTCGTGGTTGATGGACATACTGTCCGAGAAGCCGACCTTTCTGACGGACTCATCCCAGAGGAACATCGTCAGTCTGGGGAGGTCGTCAATGGTTCCGTTCTCGAGGGCTTCCCTTTGCATGGAGATGTATTCCATCCTCAGTTCGTGTGTGAGTTCAGCCAGAGCACACACATCGTCGGGGGACGGGTCATCCCAGTCCACTTCGCTCCAGTTGTATTCCCAGTAGGGAGGGTTCGTGTATGAGTCGTGAATAGTCATAGTCACCAGTCTAGGGGTTATTAGGAATAACCGCAACCCCTCTCAGAGATTTTTTTCCTTTTCCTCGATCCACATTTCCTCGCAGGTATCGCAGGCGTACTCGGCCCCGTCGTCGTACTGCTCGACGAACCAGCCTGTGTGAGCCTCGCAGTTCTGGCAGTAGGCGAAGTCAGTCATGACCACCCTCCTCACGCCACCTTGTCGGTGGCGTTCTCGCCTGCGTCGGCAATGTCGGCGACCCTGATAGCGATGTAGGGCGTTTCCTTGATGATGGTCGCCTCCACCTCGTCGCTCACGAGCCTCTGCTTCCTCGCCTTGTCCCACTTCTTGCTGTCCACGGACGCTTTGGTGACCATGACGAAGGTGCTGTCGTCCACGAGGGTTTTCAGCAAGTCAGCGTCGAAAGTCCTTCTGACCGCTTCCACCATCTGAACGCTCTGACCGCCAACTTCCACGACGGTTTGACCAGCGTCATCCAAAGCCTCGCAGAGCAACTGCTTAGCCATTGAGACGGCATCCTCAGCCGCCTTTTGTGCCTGTAATGCGGCGAGATACTGCTTAGCCGCTTTTTCCTGAACCGTGACCATGTTGGAGTCCTTTCTCTCGGTCATGACTTCACTCTACGGACAATAAGGGATAGGGACAACCTCGTCAAGAGATTTTTCCGACATTTCTTTTCCACAGGTTTATCCACAGGGAGACGACCCGCCCGACAGAGAAGGGGGGAAAGCCGGCGGGTCGCCAGCCCCGTGGGCTTGTGACCTCACAGCAGTCACAAGAGGGTGGGCGGGGCCTCCTCGGGCCCCTTCATCTTCGACGGTGGCGGAAAGGACTCGCCAAGTTCCTTGATGAGTTCCACCCACTCCTCGTAGTGAAGTTCGAGTTCGTGGTAACCGCCCTTCCCGTCTGCGACGAGGAGGGAGACCCCGAGGGCCCCGACCCTCACCACCATCTGTTCGCTGTCGTACTGAACGCACGAGACAATGGTGTCGGCATTTGCTTCGACGAACTTCATGAGACCTCCCCGAAGATGGCGGTCATGAAACTCTTCATGGCTTTCTCTCTCGCCTCGCTCCACTCGCCAGCGTTCTCTGTCGCATTGTCGCCGAACGCTTCGATGAACTTCTCCGGAGTCCACTCCCTGTTGAGGTACAAGATGACCGGCTCTTTACCGAAATCATCCGACCAATAGACCATGGGGATCTCGTGTTCGTTGTCGCAAGGGCTCCCGACTCCAATGCCGTAGCCAGTCGAACCGCCCTCCAAGCCGGTGAGGGTGTCGAAGATGATCCTCGTGGCATAGGCAGGGTCGCCCAGTCTGTGTTCAGCCTTGCACTTGGCAAGCCCAAGAGCCAGCGTTTCGGGGATGTATGACCCCGACCAATGCGTGTAGAGATACAAGTCCTCTTTCGCTTCCGGCTGATGGATACCGATGTTTCCTCTGTCTCCCATGTTTTTCTCCTTTTCTATGGGCGTGACTTCACTCTACGGACAATAAGGCGTAACAACAACCTCATTTATGAGAAATCTTGCGGGTCTTTTTCTGCCAGCGTTTCCAGCCCTTGACCCTGAACCACGGCTGAGAAGGAAACTCCTCTTCTGCGACATTGACCTGATGCCAGTCGCCTGACCACCAGTCGTCTCGTGTCCTTTCCCTGAATGGGGTGCGAAGGTGGACAATGCCAAAACTTTTCACCAAACCGGTGGAGAACTGGTGATCCATCCACTCTCGAGCCATCCTCTCGGACTCAAAAGGCCCATAGATGGTTTCGGCAGAGTTATCACGAGACAGCACCACCACACACGGGCGATCTATCCCCCAGCCTTCCGGGGCTTGTGGGGCCGGCTCAAACCAGCCCTCATCCATCCACGATAACGACTCGCAGATTTTTTTAGGTCTCTCCACGCCCTCCGTTGCGTTGAGGATGTGGTCAAGTGCTTGCCCCACGACATACTCCGAGACTGTCGCCGGCAACGCCGTACAGTAGGAGCAGTCATCGAGGGGCTCCCAGGCCCCGTCGATCATCTCGTACAGATCGAACCTGAGAAGGGGAACATCATCGGGGTCAGACGGGTCGTATTCACCGTTGTACCCCTCCCCGATAAATGAGAGTTCAGCCATGCGGTTGCCCCTCTCGAGAGTCCCGCCTGCAGCGAACATCAGACACCTTCCTTCTGTGGGGTGATGCTCATGGGCTTTCCATACTTCTCGGCAAGTGCCACGATTTCATCGTCGTCGCCTTCCTGAAAGATGATGCTGTCCTCATCGTCGTTGGCAAACCAGTCGGAGTCGAGGTACACCACCCCGTCCTCGTTGGACAAGATGGTTCCCGTCCCAAGGTGGACAATGAGTTTGCTCATTTGAGTTCTCCGAAGAACATGAACCCGGGGCCGTTGCCCTCAGGGTCGGCGGTTACAACTGCGACGGTGTTGTCGGTGAAGACCAGCATCGTCGTATCAACCGGCTCGCAATACCACATCATGTCGTCGTACATTTCCTTGCTCATGTGGACGACCTCTTTGATGGTCTTGCCTGCGAGGTTGCGAAACTCGCTGTCGTAGTGAGGGGTCAGTACCATGCGACAGCACCCCCGCACTCATGAGCGACCCATTTCAGCCACGCTATTGCGTAGTCAATGTTCTCTTTGGTGTGAGCCTTGTTCTCGTCGGTGTAGTCCTCCGTGAACTGGATACCGTATTCGGCAACGGCATCCTCCATCGCCCCAGCGAGTTCCAAACACGACTTGGGAGTCTTGTAGGTTCCGTCCTCTTCGTCGCCGTAGAAACTCAGGTCTCCGTTCGGGTCAATGCCAAGGTTGTCTTCCAGCAGGTAGTTGCCTGACTTGCCCCTGTACCAGCAGTAGGTTCCGAAAATGCCACCGATAGCACCCTTCTTGTCGCCCAACGCCTTCTTCCAAGGGCAACCGTCGCAAGCGATGGTCTCGTCACACTTGATGCGACCCTCGTCGTCAAGCAGGGCTGTCCCCTGCGTCTTACAAGGGTAGAAGTACGGAATGTTGTCTAGTCCCATGATTTCTCCTTCTCTCGGACTTGCTTTCACTCTACGCCCAATAAGGGCAACCGACAACCTGTCGTCGGGATTTCTTTTGACTTTACAGAGGGGGCAGAATGACTGCCCAAGTGTCCTCGGTCGGCACGAGGCCGAGCCCCGATCCATCGTCCCACTTGACGTGAACCGTTCCGAAGTCGTCCACGAACTGAACTGTCCCCAGCGTCCCTGGCCTCAACTGCGTGTAGGGGTCGGTAGTTCTCACCAACCTGACCCTCGTGCCGGCAACTTCGCCGGCGGGGCCGATGTTCTTCTCGAACAGCCTCACAACGGGTTCTCCTCGTCGTAGTCCTCTGCCATTTCGGTCTCGGCGTGTAGGTCAGCGAGCCTCAGGGCTTCCTCCCAGTCGGCCCCGTTCGCCGCGGCAGCCTGCTTCAGGTCGGCAAGGAGGTCGGTCAGGGCTTCCTGAATGGTCACCATCCCCACCCCCTCTTCCTCTCCGGCGTATGCGTTGAGGGTTTTCATGCCCCTGTCTACGGCGACCTTCCTCATGCTCCCACCGCCTCAGCGATGGGCATGGGCGAGGTGGCGAGCAGGACGACCGGCTCACCGTCGATGTGCTTGCTGGCTGAGGTGGCGACCTTCTTCACGAGGTTCACCGCCTGCCCCAGCGACTCCCCACCCATCATCATTGCGACGGGGAGAAGTCCGTTCGCCATGTCCACCGTGTAGAGGTAGTGAACCTCAGGGTTGGACTCGTACGAGACGTGGACTCTGAAACCCGAGAGTTGTACCACGACCGTCAGGTCGGCGATACTGGACGAACCCGAGCAGTCCACGGCGATGTGGACAGCAGAAGCCTCGGGCATGGAATGGACGGGTGTGGCTGAAACGTATCTGATGTTCTTGGTCATGGGCTTCATCCTAAGGGAAATAAGGAATAAGCACAACCCCTTTCTTGGAAAATCTGAAAAAAGGCTTCTGACCAGGGACTTTGCGAAATCTTTGCGTCGAGGTTGTGTCTGTTCCTTATTGCCCCTAGTGTGATGTTCATGTCGGAAACACTCACCCCCAAGTACCCCCATGTCCCCGTCATCTTGACTGGGGAGGACGGAAATGCCTACATGATTTTGGGCAGGGTCACAAGGGCTCTCCAAAAGCACAGAGTCCCCAAGGACGAAATCGAGGCGTTCAGAGCCGAAGCAACGTCCGGCGACTATGAGCACCTCTTGGCGACGGTCATCAAGACCGTGACGGTCTTCTGACGGGGCCGCCAACCCCTGCGTCAAGCGTCACAGAAAAAAAATCTCGGGTCGAGGTTGTCGCTCTTCGCAATAACCCCTAGCCTGACCCTCGCTAGTAACCACCACAACAGAAAGGGACTTATGTCCTCCACCATTGCGAACGGGCGTTATGCCCGAACGCCAGACGGAAAAATCGACTTCAGCGCATACATCTCGAAGACCGGGACTATCGAGTCAAACGGGCTCAACGTGAGTGTGCGTATCAAGGATGCCCGCACTCGGTACGGTCACCTAGATCTCTGGGTCACGCCGGTCGCTGGCTTCGGCGAACGCTGGGTCGAATACAAGAACATCAACATCGAAGGCGATCCTGGCCTCGAGGCGGAAGCCCCGGCGCCGGTGGGAGCCCTCAAAATCGCAGAAGCCCCCGTGCTTTCGAAAGCATCAACGGTGGCGGAAAGCGACACAGCAAACGTCTTGGCGCAAGTACGCGCTCTTCTCGCTAAGACGACAATCAAATGAGCGCAGGGAGCAAGTCCATGAAGAAGCAATACCGCATTGTCCTGCAGGAGCCGCCCAAGCATCACATGGGTCGCATCCCTGGTGGCGGGGCCATCCAGCACTACATCGAGCGCCTCGGCAAGGAAGCGCCCGGACAGTGGGCCCTCTTCGAGAAGAACAGGAAGCACCTCGCCTACCTGTACGGCCTCAAGAAGAAGACCCCGGGGCTCGAGATGCGTGTCGTCTCGAACGGGAACAAGACCTTCCAGATCTACTTCCGCTACACCCCCACGGTGGCGGAAGAGGTGAAGGCTCCCAAGAAGACTTCCGCAAAGAAGTAATTCTTCGGGAAATCTCTGTCAAGGGGTTGTGCTATGTCCTTATTGGGCGTAGCATGACCCCTTGTCAGTAAATAACGGCAAGAGAAGGAGAAACCATGCCGAACTGGTGCAGTAACTCTGGGCACATCAAGGGTGACCCAGCGATCATCAAGCAAATCTGGGACATTGTGTCCGAGAACGGGCTGACCGCCCTCCATCCCTGTCCCTCTGACCTGACCGACACCATGTCGGGCTTCATGTCTGAGAAGTCGGACGGGCACGATGAGTGGAAAGCCAAGCAGGAAGCCAACATGGAGAAGTACGGCTACACCGACTGGTACGGCTGGTGCGTGGACAACTGGGGAACCAAGTGGGCTCCCGACTTCCACCTCGAACTGTCCGACGACGGTGACTACATCCACTTCTCCGGCGACTCAGCGTGGTCGCCTCCCGTGGAACTTCTGCTCCACATCAGCAAGTTGTACCCCGTCCATTGCTACATCCAATACTCCGAAGAGGGCAACGCCTTCGTCGGGGCCTCCATTACCGAGGGTGGCAAACTCTTCGCCTCCGACGGCGAGCCGTCGTTCGTGTACGACGACAACAGGGAGTGGCACGAGCAGGTGGAAGAGGCACAAGACAAGACGGAGCAAGACCTCTACAAGCATGAACTCGCTGTTCTGGAACTCTGGGCACAGGGGATCAGCGAGCCAGAGAAGACTGTCCTGCTGGGCAGGGACATTCTCCCCCAAATCGGGAAATCTTGAGAAATCCTGTCGTGGGGGTTGTTGTTATTCACAATAACCCCTAGACTGGTCTCTATGACAACCACGACACAACCCTTGTGCCTGAAATGTCTGGCTTCGGGGGAGGGGGTTCTGTTCCCCCTCTTCCCGAAGACTCAGGCGTCCTTTGGGCAAATCTGTGCTGACTGCGACGACACTTCCCCGTGGCTGGCGACTCCGCTGGTCTGCGTGGACTGCGACACGGAACTCACGGAAGCAACCGCATACGGAAACAAGAAATGGGGCGATCCTCAGTGCGAGGATTGCCATGAGCACTGAAGGAGAAACGGTGCAACACGACAAGAGAGACGAACTCATTGCCACCATCAGGGAGTCAGCCAAGACGCCGGACGACTTGATCGACCTCATCATCGGGCTCGAGTTCCACTACGACATACGGCTCACTGCCGTCACTCGTGACGATGTGGAGAGCGAGTATCAGGAGACATGGGAGTTTGAGGGCGATGAGAAACGCTCCAAGATGACCGAGGACGAATGGCAGAAGTTTCGCTCCCAATGGTTCTGGAGAAAGGGTCACTCCGAAATCATGTGGGATGGCGTCACCGACGCTATTCGCTGGGATCTGAGGGAAGCGGGGCTTCTCCCAACGCAGGCGGTCGTCGAATGATCATCTTCGAGACCATGCCATCCTACGAGGAGTGGTGCGAGGCCAACGGCCTTGACCCTGACAACGACGAGAACTACAACGCCTATTCAGAATGGAAGTCCAACTCATGAGCCCAATGCCTCAAAGAGTGAACGTCATGAGGACGATCACTTACGACGTCAGCAAGATCGTCGAACAAATCCAAGCCGACAGGGGCTCCGAGGTCATCTACGACAAGTCCGGGGCTCGCCCGCTGGCGTCGCCGGCTCCGATCACCATCGAGGAAGTTCTCGAACGCATTGAGGAGTATGTCAAGGACGACTTTTCTTGCGGGTGGGGCCATGAGTTTGACGACCTTGGCGAACTCACCTTCCAAGACGAGGATGGGAACGAACTATGAGCGACAACTGCGTCTACTGCGGTGAGTCCACGGCTCTTGGGGCCCTCAGAACGGATGGCTCACTCATCGGCAAGTTCATCAACCGCATCCCCGTCGATACCGGCGAGGTCGATGGCTGGGGCTGTGCTGAGTGCTCTGGCTTTGAGTGCGATAAGTGCGGTGAACAGATCTACCTCGACACTGAGGTCAGGGTCGATTTCACCGACGACATGGGCAAGTGGCACTACGGGAACTACCACCAAACTTGCTACAACAAAGACATCCACGGAGACGCCGAGTACGGCGAGGAGGAATAATCATGGGAGCAGACTTCATTTACACCATCGGGTGCGTTGATGAGCCGAAGGATGTGTGGCTCCAGCGAATTGCGGGGCTCACGCTCGAGCAGGCCAAAGGAATCTTCGAGGGTCAGGAATGGCTTTTTGGGGATGCTTGCGAAATGGAGGACGACGACGAGTTCCTCGAGGCGATCAAAACGAACTGCATTGACGCGATCAACGTCGCTTACGACTGCGCGCAAGGAAATTCGAGGTGGGCAGATGTTCTCATCCTGAACAAACACAAGTACGTCCTGACCGGAGGCATCTCATACGGGGACAGCCCTACGGACATATTCGACGACATCGGGCTGTTCCAGCACCTCAACTACCTAGCGGAAGAGGGCCTGCTGGGTTAGACCGGATAAACGCAAGAACCCCCTGCCGTACCAGATGGCAGAGGGTTTAGCGCGGAGCCCCGGGCTCGCGCTCTTGCGCCCCCAGGTAGCGTGGGGGCCACCGCTGGCTACTTGTAAGCCTTTACGGTGGAGGAAAGGGTCAGAGGTCGCAGTCCTCGGCGCACTCGTCGCCGTGCTCGTGCTTCTTCTTCCGCTTCGGCTTGGGGGCGTCCTCCTCCGCGGCGGGGGCCTCTTCGGCCGGGGCTTCCTCGAGGGCCGGCGCCGGCTCCTCAACCTTTTCGGCCTTCTCGACAACGGGGGCCGGGGCTGCAGGCTCGGCCGCGGATGCTGCGACTGCTCCGAACTCTGGCTTACGACGGATTTTTCTCATGACAGATCCTTTGGGTTGGACGAGCATTACTACTGATAAGTTTAGCAAAATTTCCCAAGGACAAAGTTGTCAAAGTTTCTTATTGGACGCAGACTGAAATTGGAAGTACATCGCCGGCGGAAGACCAGGCGGTGGAGGAAAGGGAGAAAAAATGCCTCTTTTGGTTGAAATAAACTCGAGCGTTGTCGACGCCGAACACAAACAAATCTGGGATGAACTGAAAGAGAAGTGGGGAAACATCTCTCACGGAGGGCCTATGCCGTGGGATGAACGCTGGAGAGCCAGCAAGATCGTTCACGGCATGTGGGTTTTGGCCTCGTGGAACGGGGCCGGCTCCGCGGATCACCTCCTCAGGTCTTATGGCATTCCTGAAGATGTTCGCCACTACATCATTAGTAAGTACTGCGTCGGCGAAGAACTCGGGGCCGACGGCCCGGCCAGGGCCCCCAAGAGGGCCGACAAGTACTCCGAGTTTGAGGAATGGGCCGAGGAGCATGTTGGCGAGCAGTTCACCACCGAGCAGTTGGTGGAGCAGTCGGGCTTTTCTCATGCCACGACCCTCAAGTACCTGAAGACGTCTCTCTACTTCAAGCCCATCAAGAAGGGTCTATGGGAAGCAACGGCTCTCCCGCCGAGGGAATAATTTCCTGAAATTCTTTGGCAAGAGGTTGTCGGAGTTTCTTATTGCGCCTATCGTATGGTGCTGTCAGTAATAACAAGTTCTTGGAAGGAGAACACAATGGAAGCATTAACCCTGCCGACATGCTGGAAAAAGGTCCAGCAGGCAATGGACAACGGGATCGAAAAGATCATCCTGTTTGGGCCCCCGGGGACTGGAAAGACCTACTACGGGCTTCATTACGGCAACATCGCCGGCGGTGCCTATCGTTTGATTTGCACCGAAGACATGACCGACGCAAACGTCACCGGAGCGTTCATCCCCAAGGCTGGGGCATTCGAGTGGAACTACGGCGCTGGCATCAAGGCGTGGGAAGGAAACGGAATCGTCGGTGGCAGGCTTGTCGTCGACGAAATCGACAAGGCTGGTGCGGACGTGTTCGCCACCCTTCTTGCCATTCTCGACTCGCCGGAATCCGCATCGTGGGAAAACCCCGAGACTGGCAGAATCCACAAGCCCAAGCCCGGGTTCTCCGCAATCATGACCACCAACATTGAGGACATGAACGACCTCCCCGTGGCGTTGACCGACAGATTCCCTGTGAAGATCAGAATCAATGAACCTCACCCCGACGCTCTCACCAACCTGAGTAGTGACCTGAGGAAGCAGGCGGTCGCATCGTGTGACGCTGGCATACGCAGAATCTCCTTGAGGTCGTGGATCGCATTCGATTCGCTCAGGAAGGGCATCGGCGAAGAGGAAGCGGCTCAACTCGTGTTCGCTGACAGGGCGCCCGGCATCCTCGACGCTCTCGCTGTCGAAAGGGTCTGACGTGCCTACGGCAGAACCTGAACTCCTGACGAGAGGGGACATTGGCAATGGTCAGTGGGACGTAACTCCCTGCGATGCCAAGAGAGGCGTCCCATCGACAAACGTCTCCACGAAGGTGATGTTCGTCCCCGAGCATGATGATGCTAGGGCGAGGGCGATACGTGCTCACGAGATGATGCATGCCAAGTTGTCGCCTCAGAACAATCTCATGGATCAATGGGTGGCAAGAGGCATCGCATCGATGAAGGCTATGGTCACTGCGGAGGAATTGAGAATCAATTACCTCTGCGGTGTCGCTGGATTCGACATGAGCGCTCTTGGTGATGACTCCGATACCGCTGATGGAGAGAGACTTGCCATTCTCAAAGACTGGGCTGGGTGTGTTGCTACGGCAATCTCATACGCTGAAACTGGGTCACTGAAAAAGTTCCTCGTTGGCGTGAGAAGGCACAACAAGGACTGGGCGGTTGCTCTTCAGACAATTGCGAAGAACGCTGTGAAGCACTTCAAGAAAGTCGGTCCCCACCTGAAGTCGACGAGCCCCATCAAGGGTTCCGAGTTGACTCCATATGGATTCGTCTACACCGAGAGGCTGGCTGAATACATCGACAGGCTCATGGCCATGCCACCTCCGGAAAAAGAACCGGAGCCCGCTGGCAAGGACGGATCGCCAGACGATTCATCAGAAAGCGACGGTGGCGTAAAGGTCTTGTCTCATACGAACAAGGGCACCAAACCGCCGGCCAAAGACGTCGAGGAATGGCACGAGAAGTTGAAGGCGATCACGCCGGCTGAGGGGTCAAACCCGTATGTTTCGTGGACTCCGCTCAGGATTGGCAAGTGCCCACTGACCGTTACCGTTCAGGGGAATCTTGGCAGGAAGAAGATCGCTTCCAATGTCGGGAAGAATCCTCGCAGAATCTCGAGACTCCTAACCGACCCACAGATGAGGGTGTTCGACAGAACGATCAAGGGCAGGGGTGGCATTGTCGTCGTCGACTCGTCAGGCTCAATGCAGTTGACCAAGACTCAACTGAGGGAGATTGTCGAAAATGCCCCCGGCTGTACGGTTCTTGCTTACTCCGACATGGGTGACGGCAAGGAGAATGCCTACATCGTCGCCGAAAAAGGGAAGATGACCGACACAATGCCAAGGCTTGGCGCTGGAAACGGTTGTGACTTCCCTGCTTTGGAGTGGGCAGTCAAGAACAGGAACAGGTCATCGGAACTGATTCTCTTCGTCACCGATGGTGGCGTGTGCGGTCAGAACGATAACTTCGACAACATGCTCGCTCTGCAGTGCATCAAGTACTGCATCGCCAACAACATCAAGGTCGTCGATGGTCACGGTCAGGCAATCAATGTCCTGAAGCAGGCCAAGAACGGCGCAAAGGTTTCTTCCAAGTGGCCCGGACTTTTCAAGGAGATTTGGAAGAAGTCGACTGGCGACAGGCTTACCGCCTAGTCAGTCTGCGGTAGCGAGCCCGACGGGATTGTCTCCTTCCCCCGTCGGGCCCACCGCGTTAGTTCTTTGAAAAGACTGCCCTATCCCACTGGCGAACCAAAAACACAATGGTCGTCAGGCGGAGGCACTCTCCCCAAGAAAGATCCCAATCAATGACTCCCGCATCACCCAAGTACTGGACAATGCCCCACAGGGCGAATCCGTACGCGAGTAATGAAATCAGGAAGACGATGAATCCTCCCAGGACGTCCTTTTTGTCGCCGGCTTCAGGCATTGACGTTCTGGCGGACGATCTGGTGAATGCGCTGACGGCTCAACTCATACTTCTCAGCCAGATTGCTGAGAGAGAGCCCAGCCCCGTGGTCGCGCAGGATCAGTGCGTTGCGGGGATTGTTCGAGGAGGGGCCAGGGCGCAGCGGGCCCCACTCCCAACCCGGGACTCTTTCGAGTTCCTCGATGCGGTACTGAGGGAGTTTTCCAGCCTTGCGACGCTGCCGGACGTAGCCGACGAAGGAACCGAGTTTGATGTCGGTGCCGGCCACGTTCTCGATGTGCAAAGCCGGGACTCTGCAGTTGCCTTCGCGTTCGCGGAACTGCTCGAGGGCGGTCAGGTACATGTAGAAACGCATGTTGTTGTCCATGGGTGTAAAATTAGCGTAACGCCGGCGCCGGTTCCAGCAGATGAACAAAATTTCAACTGGTTAGGCTACGGTGGTGGAAAGGCTTGCCGTGAATGAGGAAAACGACAAAGTAATCCGCGCCAAAATCGAGGACGCGCTGCGGGCGATGCCCAGGGAAGAATTCGAAAAGATCGCCGGCATCGCGGGGCTTTTGGCGGCGGAGATGGCCGAGCAGCAGTCGGAAGGCGAATCTTCGATGCTTTTTTGCGGCAGCGATGGCCGCGTAGTTGTCAAGGCTTATCATTATCCACGGGAACTTATTGGCAGCGATGGGCCAATCTGCCTCCCATCGAGCAATGACCTTGTTGTTATTGGCGCTTATTCGGATGAGTTTATTCAACGCCAAAGTGATGAAATCAGGAATGAGTTTCCCTTCGACGAGATGGCTAGGGAAAAAGCCTGGGAGCAATTTTTGAATACTTGCGCTACTGAACTTGCTAAGGTGGCTAATGATGCGCCGCTCGAGGCCGACATCTTTGACAAATTTTTGGAGGATTTGTGAGCACCTGGGACCTGGCAGCCTTGTCCGCCGTAAAGGAAATTGTCGAATTTGCACGCAAGCGCGTACCGAACCCGTCCCTTGAACTCCTCCGCCAGGAGATGGACTCGGTTATTGATAACTGTTTTGCCGGCGCGCAGCCGGTTTCGGATGAAGAATGGACAGTTCTCGGGGCTACCGCGTTTGCTCTAGGTGACGTCCTTGGCCTTGTTCAGGACAGCGATGGCGACTTCTGCATCAAGACAGCCAGGTTTGTGGCCGGCAAGCAGCGCGACTACGGGACTGAGAACATTTCGCGCTTTGGCTCGACGGGAATTATTGTCCGGATGCACGACAAGGTTGCGCGGCTCGAGAATTTGCGGGGCCGCAGCACGCCGCCGGCCAACGAAACCCTCAATGACACGATCATGGACATGGTCGGCTACGCCATTGTTGGCATCTTGTGGGCACGCGGATCGTTCTTTTGGCCGCTCGCTGATGAAAAACTTATGACGGTGGCGGAAAGCGACCAGGCGCAGAAGATCCGCCGCGTCATCTCATCAAAATCCCGCGTCTAAGACGGGAACCCGGGGCCGCCTCTGCCCAGTTGGCCCCAGGTTCTACCGTTGTTCGACAGCGCAGCAAACCACGCCGGCTCTCAGTGTAACTGAAATTTTTGTTCACATGGTGGAACTCGCGGCAGATTGCTGGTAGCGTGCCCTCTCAAATCAATGGCCGGCCAACTGCCTTGACGAACTTCGAGTCAAAATCGAAAGTTCTGCTTGAGGCTGCCCGCGATCCGGTTTGGGCAAAATCAAAGGTTCCCCCGGACCCCCTCCAAAGAGTGGGGTACTCGGTTGGATTCTTTTTCCTTAGGGTCGTTGAGAAAACCATATGACCCGGGTTGTCGAATTTACGTAAACCCGGTAGACTTCCTTTCACTCAACGGTGGTGGAAAGGAAGCAGGATTTATGGCCCGTGGGGAATCGAGGCTCAAGAAGGAGCAGCGCGCAAAAGCCGCGGAAGTTTCTGAGGAGGACATCCTCAACGTCTATTCGTATTGGGCCCAGGTAATGCGTCCCAACAGGAAGAGACTCCCCGCCCTGGATGACAAGCGCCGGCTTAAAGTCGCGGCAGCCATCGCGGACTATGGATTAGAAGATTGCCGGCGTGCCATCGATGGATGCTCGAGATCAGATTTCCATATGGGCCGCAACAGACAGAAGAAGAGGTACGACGACCTCGAGTTGATTTTCCGCGACCAGGATCATGTGGAGAGATTCTTGGCATTCGCCGAGGAGGGGGCGGACTGGTGACAAAGGAAGAACTCGAGGACTTGGTCAAATTCGCGTACGCGCTCTGGAACAAGGAACTATTCGAAGTCGACAAGAAGAATGTCTGCCGCGCCTGGTGGGAGGTCCTGAAAGATTTGCCCCACGAAAACATCCGTACAGAAATTGCCCACTTATCAATGGTAGAAAAATTTCTGCCTTCTCCGGGGGCAATCAGAAAGGCGTACAAAATCGCCCGAATGAAAAACCCTCCTCCGACGCCCCAAGAATTTTGGGCAACTTTGCAGGGGGTAATTCAAAACCGGAATTCTGGTACCCATCAAATTCTGGGGGATCAGCATCCTGTGGTTGTCGCGGCCCTGAACGAACTCGGGGCTGTGGCCTTCACGCTCACGACGAACGGCGACCGCGAATACGCGCTGGACGCCTACGAACGCAATCTGAAAGAATGGCTTCGCAAAGAGTTAACGGTGGTGGAAAGCAATGCGTAAGAACCCTGGCCGGCCGGTCAAAGAGCCCGTTGGCGACAAGTCGAGCCTCACGCTCAAAATCTCTTCGGACGACAAGCGCCGGATTATCCACCAGGCCAGCGCCTATGGGATGAGCCTGACCGAGTACATCCTGATGCTGGTCAACCGGGACTCCTGATGGCCACCGCCAAGCCGGCGAAGTATCCCAGCCGGCTGTACAACATTGTTCTTCGTGTGAAGGGCTCGCTCAAAAACGAGATACTTGCACACGCCAAGAAAAATAAAATGACCCTGTCGGAGTATGTGCTGTACTGCGTCTGGGAGAACATGCGTTCGGAGCGGGGAGTTCCGCCGCCCGGGCCCAGCCAATACGCCCTGACCACGCCACAAGAACAAATTGCGGCCTATCTCGCCGGCCAGAGCCTTCTCACCCCCTGTGGGAAGACTTCCTGCGATATGACGGTGGTGGAAGTCAGTGGCATCCAATTCTGCGACACCTGTAATGTGAGGATTCGATGATTACCTACCACGAAGATGCCGACATCTTTGCCCTTCCAGCGGGAGGGTTCTGCCATGGAATCAACATCCGTGGCGTAGCCGGAGGCTTAGCCGGCGCCGTGTTCATGAGATTCCCCGAGATGAGGGACCTCTACCAGTCCATGTGCTACCAGAACCATCTCTCTGGCGGCGACATCCTCCCCGTGTTCTACGACTACGGCGACCGTCAGTTCTGGGTCTACAACCTGGTCACCCAGATTGAGCCTGGGGCAAACGCGTCCCTGACCCACATTCGTGCGTCCATGATGAACATGCGCTCCCATGCCGAGGAAAACGGTGTCGAGTCCATCAACTGTCCCCAAATCGGCTCCGGTATTGGTGGCCTGAAGTGGGAGAACGTGGTCAAGGTCCTCCACGAGGTGTTCGACGACTCCCTGGTGAACCTTCAGGTCTGCTTACAGAAAAAAGTACCAGATCAGCCCTGAGGACCAGATAAAAATCTGGGGTGCGAAGTTGAGGAGAATCGGGCCTTCTTTGGTCTTGATCCCTGTGTAGACCCAGAGTGTCGCTCCTGCCAGGTGGAACATGGGGCCAATCGGGTACAGGTCGAAGGCATGGCACCAGACCGCTACGAAGACGAGGCTTGCCGCGACCCATCGGATTCTCTTGATTGTCTGTGTCATGGTTAATCCGCCCACATTTGGCTAAGTGTCGGTCGAACAGGGCGAATACCCCTCTTCTTTTGCTCGACCGCCAACTGTCTACTGGTCAATCCCGCCCACACCCCATGCATATCCGCAGGTGGGAACTCGAGGGCATACTCCAAACACTCCTTGATAACCGGGCACTCTGCACACACGGCCCGAGCAGGCTGAATGTACGTGATGTCCTTGTGTTCCCGTGGGAACATCAGGTGGGTCTTTCCTTTACAGTTCGCTGAATCCATCCACTCGAATCGGTGTATATCCAGGCTGAAAGCGGGTGGCGTGTTTTCTTTGGTCATTTCTTTTCGGGTGTTTTTGTGGGGAATGCCTGGACGTGGGTAGTGATGGCCCCTCCTGTATGCGGGTCAAACATCGAGGCGACCGACACAGCCTTTCTCCCCACAGCCACAGCCTCACGCTGGGTAGTGGGCTTCTTGACGCTTGCTAGTGACCCCATGGCGTACTGACTCCCAGAGCCAATCGCATACAGGCCTCCTCCTTCTCCTATCCATGAGTAGTCTCCGTCTATGAGGTAGATAGAGCCGTGGATTGCCACCAAGAGCGTTGAGGAATGTTGTGCGACGTACTCTGACTCTTTCTCTGTTAGTGCGTAACCAGCCTTTTCGAAGCAATCCCGAAGATCTGGGATAAAGCGCGAGGTCATGAATTTGTCGAGATTCACGCGCGCGGGTGGTTTCGGGGGTTCAAAAACGTGGGTGAGCAGGTTGATTGCCCGGACATCACCAGCAGTTCCAATGAGGTACGGCCCGTTCTGAGCGACCTTGCTCAACCCCTGCTTCGCGGTATGCACCTGGTAGGCGTAGCCATCCTCCCCAAAAGAGGAGATGCGCGAGTCTGCGCACAGTACGGCAAAGCCTTTACCCTGGATTCCGACAACCGTCGTCATGTAAACCTCGGTTTGTTTAATCCAACAGGTGGAGATTCCCCCACCCATTACCATCGACAGTGAAGGTCAGGGTGCCAGGGCGCGTTTTCACTCCATAAGCATCCTGGAAGTACTCGCCAACGGGGGTCAGACTAGGACAGACGATGACTGCTCGCCCCTCCTGTTCCTTGACGTTGAAGTGGTGGTAGTGACCTGTCACCAGGATGTTTGCGTCGGCCACTCCCTCATGTGCGCGTCCGAGAGCCTGGTCTTTCCACCAGTTCCAGACTGCTTGGGCGGCATTGTTCCCCGCTTTGCTGAGGTGCCCGTGAGTGAACGCAACAATCTGCCCAGACAGATTCAGGGACAGAGTTAGCCTCTCTAGGGGGAGGCGGAAGGAAACGTGGCCATACGTTTCGGGATTTGCCTGGAAGATTTCGGCAATTTGCTCGAAGATAGCGACGTCGTCATTATCCCCAGTCGTCGTAAAAGCCTTACCGTTCAAGCCTCGGTTCTCGCCATGGTTCCCTCCGACTGCGCAGACCGTGACCTGATCGGCAACCGGAGCCACAGCCATAACGATGTCTCGGATTCCTCGCCGAACGAGTTTCACCTGCTCACGGCGGTCAACCTCGATACGGAACTGCTGAGCCGGATAGTGGCCGCACGTCCCCTCTACGAGATCGCCCAAGCCGGCGATGACAACATGGCCAACATTGACCCCTGATTTACGAAGTTGCTTGATGCGAGCAGGGATAAGGTCCACCAAATTTGCGATTTTCTCGACTTGGCGCTCGATCCCTCCCCCATCTCTGTTGCCAGTCTGCCAGTCGCTCAGTGCAACGACAAAATGGACATCGCCCGTAGGGGCGGGTTTGGACGGCTTTTTGGCCTTCCGGACCGAGTGATATAACTCCCCCAAATCAGGGGCAGAACCACTCTTCAGGCGGATATCAGCCTTGTACGAATAGCAGATGGTGCTATACGTCTCGCCATTCTCGTCTTTTTTCCAACCGTCGTACGAGGTCCAGCGGATTGTGTCGCCAACAATCTCGTACTTCTGGGGGTCGAGGCCACGAGCGGCAAGCAAATCCGACCAATCTGGGGAGTCCGTACCGCTCACAGTGTCGGTTGTGACCGTTCCCTTGCGCCCATCCCAGACGACTCCGGGTTCCCAGCCATTGGGGTACGCCTTATCGCGTATAGCATCCTTATGTTCGGCTTCGCCCTCGATGGCGGCTAGCCGATCTTTGAGGCTTTTGTTCACTTGCCCTCCCCGAACCCGCAACGGCAGTGGCTTTCACCCCTGAAACATTGGCGGGCACTCGTGACCGTTGCCCGGTCGATTGTGTGTCCATCTGATCGCAGGGCAAGCCAGATCGAACGAGTCGAGGCCTTGCTGCGCATTGCTGATGCCAGTACGTCGGCGGTATCCGGGTCTAGTTCATCCCGCATCAACCGCCCGAATCGGCAGGAATCTCCGCCATATTTGGATAGCAGAGCCTCTAAAGCATCCTTCAGCAAGGTGTCTCCTTCCGTTGCTGTTCGACATTGCTGTGTCACTGGGGCTACTATTGTTGCCACAGCGCACGTGTCCATTGTAGGGCATTGCTCGGGCTCGTGCTGGCATTTCGAAAAAGGCGGCGCTATGAGCAACGATCTGTCTGGAAAGCAGGTGCGAGAGGCCCTTGCTTCGGCCGCAGGCGTCGAACTAGAGAACCCTGTTGTCGAACGTCTGATGAAGGCTCTCGACACAACAAAACTATTTCGTTACCACAAAGATGAGGCGGTCAGTTTCCTTTCCACGACAGGGCGGGTATTGATTGCGGTGCTTGAGGACCCGACGCTTACGCAGAGAGCAATTTCGGTTTATTTAGGCTGTAGTGAGACGCTCGTCGACAAAACGATAAAAGCCCTGGTAGATGCCGGTGTTATTACAAAGACAAAAGTCAATCGCAAAAATATCTACGCCGTGAACGTGGAAGCGGTGAAAAACCACAGTGATATACAGCACCTCTTTGGCGTTATCGATGCTTTGCGAGAGCATAAGTCTCAACCAAAGCCCCAGGTAAAACGGCCCAGCCCGGTTGTTGACGACGAACCCTTCTAATAAAATTGGGGCGTGAGTACGGCGCGTCTACCATTTGTCAGAAATTCGAGCAGTCACGGCCTTTTGTTTCTTGCAGAATCACAAAACAGGGCAGGCAAAACACTGACGACAGAAGTTGCGTCTTACGTATTGGGGTGTTTTCGTGACGCCCACTCAATAAGGAAATCTGCTAGGCACTTGGCGAAACATGGTCTCCTGGATGTTGTCGGGGATAACGAGTGGAAAATAACTTCTACCGGCTATAAGGCGCTACTTGATATCGTGGGGAAAAAGCAGAGGATTCGAAATGGATGAGGTAGTTCTTAAAAAATTTCCGCTCAATCTTGGCCCACTGATGGACAGATGGCGGACACCTCTCAGCCATGACGACCTTTTCACAATGTCAGCCCTACGGCCTGGTGTTATGGAATCAGTCGATGAGGCGCTCATTAACTACACTCTCCAGTGGGGCGAGCCATTTGGCTACGTCCAGGAACAGGGTGGGGCCATGGTCCAGAATCTGTTTCCAATCAAGGAGAGCGAGACGGAACAAATTTCGTCCTCGTCAAAGGTGACGTTAGAACTCCACACGGAGGCAGCGTTCCACCCATACCGCCCGGACATTTTGGTTTTGCTTTGTCTGAGAGGCGACCCGAGCGCCGGAACGGTTTACAGCAAACTGTCAGATATCTTGGACGCCCTCCATCCAAGTGTTATCAAGGTTCTTCTTAGCAACGATTTCACGACAAAGATCGATGTCAGTTTTCAGAACGAGCGCCAGCCAGACAGGGAGTTGAGCACCTGTGTGCTTTTCGATGGCGGGCGAAAAATCACGTATGACCATACGTTGATGAAGGGCAAGACCACTGCCGCCCGAGCAGCCTTACATGAACTTGCTGAGGTCATCAAGGCCGTTGAGCAAACGGTGTACTTGCAGCAAGGTGATGTTCTGGTCATGGACAATCACCGCGTCATCCATGGCCGCACAGTTTTTGCCCCTCGGTACGACGGAACCGACAGATGGATCAAGCGGGCACTCGTTCGTAGGACTCCCCCGCCCAAGACCGAATATCAATTGCGCTCAGTGGGCGGGTTGATTACGACCCTTCTCTGAGTCACTTACTTCTGGAGACCATCCAGGCGTGAAAAACCTCGTCGTCGATTGGCACGTACCAGACTTGCGCCATATCCGGGTCATCTACGTCGCCCATAATTGTCCAGCAGATTTCTAATTCACCAGCCGGTGAGCAGACGCCAATGTTTGGCTCGAGGCCCCAGCGGGTAACGAAGTAATCAACAACGCAGAAATCGCCTTGCCCGCATTTGCGGTCATCTCCGCCCGGGCATTTAATTACCGAGACCTCAAGGGAGTCTTTATTGAGCCGAAGACCGAGAACGTGGCCATCGTTATGCCACTCAATCTCAGAAGAGCCAGCAAACAAAGTCATGCTAGGACCTTACATCATCTGGTTAGATTAGAAGGAAGTTGCTCTTCCTGCCGATGGCGAGAGTCATCGTCGCCACCTATATTTTAGCCGTTTGCCCTGCTACTGGCTGTAATTACCAAGGTGTAGAATTATTTGTTGGACGCCTTTTTCGTGGGCGGAGCATTAAAAACCTGGTTCACTTCGGCGTCAGTCAACTTCCCGTCATCGAGGAACGCCCGGGCCAAACCTTCCACAACCGTGGCTACTCCCGCTAGACCCGCAACGGCAGCGGACTTCCAAATGGAAACTCCGGCAATCGCGCCAGCGCCGATAATGCTCAAAGCAGAAGCGACGAACACCGCCAGAATACGAAGAAGCACATTTTTAATCATGTGCGCACCCTTGATAACCATGGTCCCCCCAAAGTTTTATTTATTCGCTGAATTCACCTTTCGCGTGGTCGCGAATGTGCTGGTCAACCTTTTGTTCAGTTCGCAAGGCAGTCCCCTCTACCCTGTCAATTGAACGGCCGAGGCTGCTGCCGAGCCAGTCCAATTTTTCCGAGACTGTCGCATGGTCTCTCATGTTTTCTCGGCGACTCTTCTCAACAAGCGCAACGCAGACTGCTGAGACTCCACCGATGCACGCGATGATAATCTCGTTCATTTCTGGTCAGAACATCTTGTCCCACGAGACGGGTCCAACAACGCCGTCATCCTTCAGACCATTTGCCTTCTGCCAAGCCTTCACAAGCGACTCGGTCTTCGGGCCAAAATCACCGTCAGCCTTGGCCCCAACAATTGCTTGGACCAACATAACTTCCGGCCCCTTGGACCCGAGTTTCACCGGGCTGCCGGGATACTTGAACTCCATCGGACCGGCCTCAACGGCTCCACCGGAAGGAACGATTGCCTCAGCGGGCGCGGCCACGCTTCCGTCGGGCGACTTGTCGCCAAGACAGTACTGCCAGTGCCACGCTTCGAATTCCTTAGAATTCTTGTCGCCAGTCTGAAGATAGAAGCCGTACTTGGGAGCATTGGCACACATCCACTCGAAGCACGCTCCACCCATCGACTGAAGTTTTCCTCCAGCCTCGTATCCAAGGTCGATGGCCAGACCCCAGCCATGATTGGAGCCCTTTTTGCCGGTCGGATCAGGAGCGGCCGAAGGCGCCTTACCCGGCTTCAAGTACCAGGTCTTGCCCTCATACTGACGAGTCACCTGCGGCTTACGGCCCTGGTCGGTCGTGGTGTAGCGGTCCATGAACATGCTCAACTGACCCTTAAAGGAGCGGTAGTCACCCACGTTCTTGAGTTTGTGGCCTGCCGCAAGTGCTGCGTCATACATCGCGTTGAAGTGGGCAGCAACGGGGGCATACATCTGGCCGCCAGTCTTTACCTTTGCCAAAAGATTGGCGGGAAGTTGACCATTTTTGTGCGGAGCAAGGGCACTAGGCAGGACGAGTTTGATGTAGGGGTAAATCATTTTTCCTCCAGTCGGCAGCACTCAATTGTAACCGATAAGGGTTAGGTGCTCAGTCTTCCTTCTTGGACCAGGGGTTGAAAACCCCAGCAAGATGAACTGCCAAGGCAATACATGAAATCCATACACCGTATTTCAATGTCTGCCCACTGAGGGTAATTAGAACCATCCCAGTTCCGGCCAAGGTCCAGACGAGAGCGTGGGTTTCCGAAAGAAGTGATTTGATGAATTTCATATCAGCCTGCCTTTTTGCGCCCGTAGACCATCGAGATAAATCCAATACAGACGAGGGCATATCCAAGAAGTAGGATTATGTCGCTCGATCCTCCCGTCACCGGCAATTCTGTTACTGGCGCTGGAACGGTAGTGGTCTCTGGAACCGTTGTTTCTGGCGCTTCCGTCGTGGGGGCCACAGTCGTGAATACTGGCTGTGGCACCTCAATGACCGTTGTCGTCGTTGTTGGCTCAGTCGTCGTAGTAGGAGCCGGTTCAGTGGTGGTCGTGGAGGGTTCGGTCGTCGTTGTCGCCGGCTCCGTAGTGGGGGCCACCGTGGGGGCAGAAGGGTTATTTGGAGCGACGGCACCAAACTGTTGACCGTTCTTGGTCGTTGATCCAGGCTGGCTATCCACCAGCAAGACGGGAGAAAGACCCGTGTCGTCTAGGTTGAAAACGGCGAAACCGAGTTTGTACGTACCAGTTACTGATGTCTGGTACGTCGCAACCTGCCAACCCGTGGAGCCAAATGTCCCAGTGGAGTAGTCACCGGTACCGGGGTTAGTAAAACCCAACAATGCGTAGCGAGCCCCAGAATTGTTTACAGAAATCGTCGGCGATTCAGGGCCGACGTACGTAAGTGATGTAATCGATCCATCATTGAATGGCACATAGTCAGTACCGATGTAGTTCCACGACATTGTGTAGGTGACGCCAGCCGTGAGTTGGACATCTTTGGTAATCCAGGCTGCATCAGTCGGCGAACCTTGACCGTATGTGGAAGCCTGAGCCTGCTGGGTCATCATCGCACGAAGCGCAGTTATTTCTGTTTGCGACAAACCGAGAGCAGCGGAAGCGGCATCGAACTGGACTTGATTCTTGGGTTGCAGCAGCGCCGCATGATTTCCAAATGGGGCAAATGTCCAAACGGCCGGCTGAACAGCAGGTTGGTAAAAGGGATTAGCGTTCCCATTAATGGTTGGCTGTCCCACTGCGGGGTGGGCCCCTGAATTGAACGTCACTGCCGCGCTAATAAGGTTGACGCCAGACCCACCCTGAGTAATCGTCGTCCCTTGGAGAGAACCAGTCTGCTGGCCCTTCTCCCATCCAGTAAATGAATTTGACTCAAAACCTGAGTCATCAAAAGTTGCCGAAGTTGCTTTACCGCTATCGGCGGTCATCAAAAGACCAGATCCGACGCATAGAACAACGGCCGACACGATATTTCTAACTTTCATCAGTTCCCCCTACGACGTCCACCGCCGCTCGAACCAGCCACTGCTACGGGTGCAATGACGATGATAGAAGTAGCCGCAATAATTATACGACGCTGCCCTACTGTGACCGTGCTACCTGAAGGTATGTAATTGTCAACTCCGCCACCGAACACGTTAAAGTTGTCCTCAAACGCCTCTTTAACTTCATCTGATTCGTCATTCAACGCGTCTGCGACGGCGGCTAATTGCTCATCCGTCAAATCATCGAACGAATCATTTTCCAACAAGGCAACAATTTGTTCAGCGGAAATGTCATCTGCAGTTAAAATTTCAAGAACCTGGGCCGCAAGTTCCGGATCATCAATCTCGGCGACTATTTCCTCCGGGGTTGGCGCCTCTTCTTCATTTTCGCTGTCTGGCGTTGATTCAGGAACCGTTGCTTCGGATTCGTCCGGGTCTGTTGCAATTGGGCCCCCTGTCGTATCTGTTATTTCTTCTGGAATTGAATCCTCGATGGGTTCATTTGGTTCCGTCGTCGGAGGCTCTGTTGTTTCCGGATCTGTCGTTGGTGGTTCCGTAATCTCCGGTTCCGTCACTGGAGGGTCCGTCTCCACAGGGGCATCCGTCGTCGGAGCAGTAGTAGTACCTATCGTCGTCAAAGGAGTGGATGTTGTTGGCTCTTCCCATGGTTCCGGCTCCGTAGTTGTCGTTGTCTCGGGAGCAACCGTAGTCGTAGTTGTCGTCGTTGAAGTTGTAGTTGTGGGCGGCGGGGGCATCTCTGGCACAAAAAGATACGGCGCAGAAGAAACCGAATAAATACCCAGGGAATCGTTATCACTTCTGACTGAAAATGACAATTCAATGCCCAGGCCAGAAGATGACGCAAGAACCTCGTAGGGAAGAAGAATCTCTGTATTGAGCGCCGTTTCAGAACCAACATTCCCGGTTGCTACACCCCACCCAGATTGACCATTACTCCATGAAATTGCATACCGCTCTGGGGAAATGTTTACGCTGTCGAGAGGTGCATCCCAGTCAATAAATACACCGCTGTCAGTATTGGAGACCGTCACGCCCGTGGGGGCACCAAGAAACGGAGCAAGCGTTGTGGTCGTCGTTGTGGCCGGTGTCGGCTCATTCAGTGTGTACCAAGACTGGGGCACAAAACCCCACCCGCCATCACCCAAGTAGTACGTGAGGAATGCTGCTGCCCCACCGCCGTTTTCGTAGAAGTAAGCAACCAGATGCTTTGGTTGCCCGTTGGCAAAATCAACATCAGCGGTTTGCCCACACCCACCTCCCCTGTCGTACCAGTCGTCGATGACCAGAACACCGTCAAGGTAAAGGCGGAAACCATCATCAGAGTTTGCGCAGATGTAATAGGTCTGGAGATCGGGTGGCAAAATCCACCCCTCATAACGGACAATGACCCCGTCATGGCGCCCGCTATCCAAAACCTGGCCCCCGCCCCAGTTATGCGCAATCCAAGGAACTGTTCCAGATGAAAGCGGAACGGCATCTTCGAGGGGGAGTGGAGGTTGTGCGCCAGTACCAATAAAGGTTTGATATGCGAGGCCAGGGCTGGATGCCTGTACAGACATCGCTGGGGCAATGAGTGAATACAGGGCAACCACCCAAAAAATCCATCTCCCCCGAGAAAAAAGCATGTACCCCCCTATGCCTAAAAGGCATAAGAGATTTTACCTCACACGATTCTGTTTGGGCCCTCTAGTTTGTCGATGATTTTCGTCAATCGAAAAGCCAACTGCTCAAGATGCTCAAATGCGGGGGCGTTGGGATTTCCTGCGATAAGACTGCTCCCATCTTCTGCAGCCCACAGGTCTGAAATTTTTGTAAGGTCGACACCCTCGAGTTCGAGGTCAAGACTTATGCCGATGGAATAGATCAACTTCTCGAGGTCCTCGCGCGCACGCAAAAGTGCTGCTCGTTTTTGGGTTGAAGACAGGGAAAAAGATGCCATGGTTGCCTCGATTACGTATTGTAAATAATAACAGTCTGATAGGCGTCAGTTGTTGCCGAGATTGAGAGTGAATCAGTAATGATAAAGAGCGCACCCTTTTTCCCAGCAGTTCCAGCATTACCGGTAGCACCCGTTCCGCCGATACCCGCAATACCGGCAGCGCCCGCAGCACCACCTGAATAGTTGGGATTGTGTTCGTTGTTGTGACCAGCCGGGTATGGGTTACCTGGCACCAATGTGTCGGGGTTAGTGGTCGACGGGTTTGTATGGCCAGGATTATGGAACGCTGCCGTGTATGACGATGGGTTATGGCCCTGGGTGGCGGGGTTGTGATATTGATGATGATTCCCAGTCGCGTTTCCAGGCACATGCGTATAGCCAGTAAGCGTTACTGATTGCTTGACGTTGTGGTAGTACGGCCTGTATCCATCATTGTGTTGATGATGGTAATAGGTATGGGAGTTCGTATGGTGAGCAGGGGAATTGTGGTCCGCTTTGTGCGCAACATTTCCGGGAGTATGGAAAACATTCCCAGCAGTATGACTCTCTGGATTGACAGTCCCCGGAGTAAAGCCCTCTGGGTTGGCATTGCCTGGGGCGTGCGTTGATGGGTTTACCCCCGCTGGGTTAGGATTCCCAGCAAATGTTGCCACGCGTAGAGGCGCTGCCGTCCCTGGGTTCCCCGGATTCCCCGAAGCCCCAGTAGTTCCAGCGGAGCCGACACCTCCGGCCCTACCGAGACTCACGATTGAGGATGATGCTGAAGCGGAAATTGTTCTCGCGAGAATAACAACCAATCCCCCGCCGGTTCCCTTGGACCCCCCCGCCCCACCAGTTCCAGTTGATCCAACATTTCCCGGGTTGCCGGGAGTTCCTTTCCCGCCAGGTTCAAGGGAAGGTGACGAAGGTTGATTTGATGGGGAAAAAGTACCCAATCCACCAGGGCCACCAGCGGTCGGACCGCCGGGAGAACCGAGAGTCGGAGCGGGGGTGTTTGAACCCTGCGTCCCATCTACGCCGTCATCGCCGCCTTCCATTTTTTTAAAACCATTTACTGGGTCGATTGTCCACCCGTTGGCCACAAACTCAATATCTTTGAGGAGGTTCGTTGGCACCTGCGAGCCAGTCGATGAGTCTCCGACTACATAAGTTTTAAGACCGGCACCATCGGAAACGCGCCCAACAAGAGTTCCCGATCCAGACGTATAGGCAGCAGGAGTTCCAATGACAGAAGATGCACCAAGCGTGAGCGTTTGGCTCACGTAGACACGAAAACCATTTGTTACAAGAACAGCGCCAGCATTGAGGGTCAGGTTCCTGTAGTGCATATCTCTTGCGAGATAAACGACCCCGACAATCGTTACGTCACCGTCGAAACCACTCCCATACAGAGCATCGTTGCCCAAACGCTGTTCAATGGTGCGGTTCTGACGGACAATCGCACCCATTAGTCGACCTCGATGTAGATCGCCGTTCCGCTCGTTCCTGTGCCGTTACCAGAGACGTTCAATGTCAAGTCAGACGAAACCGTAGGGGCAGACGAAACGAGAATAACAACCCCACCACCGGCATTCGTGCCTCCGGTTGCAGCGATTTGGCAAGCACCAGACGTCGAGATATACCTCGTTGCGACAACAACAACGCCCCCACCGTCTCCTTCGCCACTTCCTCCACCGGCGCCACCCCTCAGGTAAGCGGGGGCCGACATCCCTGCCGTAAGTTGGTAACCACGTATCGCCTGGCTCGCCATCCGATAATAAATTGAGCCACCCTGTGCAGCAGTGGGGGCAGTCACTGACCCCGCCGCACCATTGCCGCCGAGACTATTCGTGACCGTCGCTCCCGCAGCAGCACCACCAAGCAGGGACCCAGTTCCAGAAAATCCTCCCGGCAGACCAATGACTGAGTTCGTCCCAAGTTGTAGAAGATTTTTGACAAATACTCGGTAGCCGTTTGTGTTCAAGGTAACCGAACTGGCAATCGTCAAATTGTTGTAAAACATATCTGACGAAAGGCTGGTGTTACTGGAAATTGTGATGTCGCCGTCTATGCCGCTTCCATAGACCTCATCTGCCGAGTTCAAAAAATCGGCAAGCGCGTCGGGGGCGTTAACGCGTACGCGCCCAACCATTACGTTTCCTCGATACCAGTAACTGTTTGAACAACGGCCGAGGCGGTTCCGGTACGGATGAACAAAGCATCACCAGCGGTCATTACCAGGGCAAGGTTCAGAAGGGTTGTTTCGTTGGCAACCAGGCTCAATGAATGGAAAATCAAGTGCGAGGAGGCAATGGTGACACCGTTGGGCTTCAACCAGACGCTGACCGACTGAGCATTAGCCGTGATATTTGAAAGCATAATTTGCTTAACAATTGTCGTCGTGCTCACCGGAACCGTATACGTGGCTGAACCGGGCGCCGTTGTGCTGGAGGCTGTCTGAGTTACAAAGCCAGGCCCAGCCAGGCGTGTTTGCGTGAAGGCCATTTCTTACGTCCCTCCGAGGATGTTTGCGCGCTAATTGTATATTACCAGTTGGCTGGCATAGGAATTCATCAAGGCCTCTGGCGACCAAAGATCCTTGACCAAAACCTCTTCTTTGGCTCGTTCTGGCCATGAGGAAATGGGCATGCGGCCAAACCGGCTTTTCTCTGCTCGACTCGATAAGCATTGCCACGCTTCATGGGGGACCAAGCCCCACCAAATCCCCTATCGTCAAGGAGATGTGCCATTTTTTCATCCCCGTAGATAACTCGGTCGTTCTTGACCCTGGGGAAAGTAATCATGTGCGCAATGGGCGTTCCATAGGGGATAGTGAAAGGTTGGTCGGTGAAAATTGCGATAACCCAGTGGGCGCTGTGATAGTAGTCAGTATTGACAACACCAGGTACAAGTTCATAATCGCGAGATTGTCTATCCCAAAATGGCGGAATATAAACCGAAGACCACCCGGGTGCGGTCTTTACTCGCCATGGGTTTAATAACTTGACATAGTTTGACTCCGGTAGACCACGAAGTCCAACTACCGGCGGTGAGTCACCGACCGATTCATGAGTAAATCCTTCTACGCCAAAGACAGACCTAGGGCCATTGACTGCATACCTGGCCTCCCATGTCTTGCCATCTCTGCTTGGGCGGAATTCAACAGCAGCAGGCAGCCTAAAAGTAATTCCGTTGCGGAGAAAATCATGAGCCCCCTGGCAATTTCTAAAACCATGGACTTCTCTGTCGAGGTTCGCGTACCACTCAGGGATGTTTTCGAAATTTGAAACTGGCAGTGTTTCTTCTTCAAACATCTTGTTGTCTTTTGGGACAACGAGAAACTGGCCCGGTAAGACATCGGGTATGTCAAAGAGAGTTTCCGCAGTGTGTACCACTGGCTTTTTGTTCATGTCACGCCTTGGTTACGACAGTCGCCCCAATGCCAACGGGAATTTGATACACGTTTGCCCCCTCGAACTGGGACAACTTCGTGAATGTCTCAGCATATGGATGGGCAGCGCCATGAATAAAAACGGCTCCCTGATCATGGGATGAGTTCAGCAGCAAAACCCCTTTGGGGGAAAGGCCCGCATATAAGTACTCGAGGAGGTCGTCATCCCCAGCAACCCATGACATTTGGGCAAAAATGACATCGTATTGACGCGGGAGCGCCCCACCACGAAGATTCTGCATTGTCACAACCGAATAGTCAAAACCCTCGGCACCACCAAATCTCTCAAAATAATCAAGGTGGATGGAGTTGGCGACATCGATTTGACAACCATCAGTAGATGCCAGCATACGGACTGCCGCCCAGGGGAATCCGATGACCAAGGCAGATTTTGGCTTTACTACTTGGATAAAGGCCTCATGAACCGTCCGCACGGCACCAAGGGTCGCCGAAAAAACAGCGGAACCAGCAGCAGTCAACTCGTAGTAGTTGGCGTCATCGCCAAATGCGATTGCATAGCGCCTGCGGTCAATCTCGAGCGACGCCTCCTCGGCGGCGACGCTGGCGCAGAATGCCACTTCTTCGGTGGCCAGCAGGCTTGATTCATGCTTGGTGTAAGACAATTCCTCGGAAACTGCCAAAATGTCAGCGTTGGTAAGTGCGGTCATGATTTAGAGCCTTTGCTTCAGAACATCACGCTGGTAGACAAATTTGCGCGCCTTGGACCGCAGCAATGCGCGAGCACGCTTCCGAGCCAAAGCAGGCGGATCGTTGAGTTCGATAGAACCGTCAAGCGTCGCAAAAATAGTCTCTACCAGGTTCAGGAGTTCGTCAATATCAATTGTGGCGGCGTCATCGATGCTCACGTCGTCGGCCGCCCCAGCCATGGCAACGATGGAATAAATCTCACCCAGGACAAATTCGTAATCTGCATTCAGGTCATACTTCATTCGTCCTCCTCCTCGGCAATCATGACTACGGGGACATCCCACATACTGCAGATTGTTTCCGCTCGGGTCTCTGGATCGACAAACCTTTGGAGTTCGTCGTCCCAGTCCACAGGCTTAATCTCTGGCGCCGCCATGGTCATTCTCCGTGTCTACGACTTGCGTAAGTTCATCGTCAAGTTTATCAGGAATAGGAATTTGTGGGGTTTCCACAGGGCACGTAAAGAATGTGGAAATCATCCACTTATCATTGGACAATGGCGTTTTGCCGCCATGAGGGTGCGTCCATGAAGTCGGGAACAAGACGACGCGTCCAGGAACGCAATCAACCTCTACGCCGTGAGCAGGGAAATATGTTTGACCACCATCGGCGACTTCGTTGAGGTAGATAATGGCTGCCAGAACCCTGGTCCTATCTGGGCGGCTAGTAGTAACCAGCCACGGCTCCCCATCAACATGCGTGCGGTAAAAGCCAACATTTCTGGCATAAACCTGCAAGCGATACCCAGTGTCCTCGGCATCCGGCCATGGCCATAGATTCTGGTATGTATCTCGGTAAAGGTTGAAGGCGCTACTGACGCCGACTGCAATCTCGCGCTCGGCAAAGGCAAAAACAGTGGTATCAAGCCCGACCGACGAAACCATCAGGGAACTGAAATTAAAATCCATCGAACACTTGATGAGAGGGTTGACGCCTCCCATTGTGGGCCCAGGGGAAAAGAGCCGATCCCAGCCCATCTTGCATTCCTCGATGAGCCGTGCGGCAATTTCGGGGGAAAAGCAATTATCCGCAACCATGATGTGTTCGGTTTTCCCGCCTGGGAAAAAATGCTTTATCGTCACGGCATACCTCAGCGCCACCTAGTTAGGGATTCTTTGTGATCAATGAGTCGAGCGCCACTTCGGCGATTTCGATTTTCCAGCAAAACCTTACCAAAATTCCCTCTGTTTTGCTTGGCTATCAAAATCGGTTTGAGATTGTTTGGTTCAATCAAACCCTGCCCCTGAGCGACATGCCAAAAATGGGCAGACCTAAACAATTCAAATCCGTGGAAAGGCAAATCGCTGTCTTCTGGTCCACGAAGACGAATTACGTCAATGAAATCAGCAAGAAGATCTGGCAGAGGTAGTTCGGCGGCATCTCTCCACATTTCCGAATCTCGTCGGTCGGAAATGTAATGCATTGCAACCATGACGAGAATATTTTCCATCATGCTCGCCATCGCTTTATTGTAAACGCGACGCGCCGAATCCCCAGCCTTGTCGATATTTGGCACGTATGACGCAAGGGCCAAAGCCTGCTGAATAGAAGATGCTATGGACGTTGCTTCAAGTGGCTCGACGAAAGATGAAGACAGGCCAACTGCACAACAGTTGAACACCCAAGGCTCCTCGAGATAGCCAGGGTCGAATCTGAATTGTCTGAATTCTTTCGCATTTTTGTGTCCAGTCGCAGCAATGAGTTCATCAGCAGCCTGGTCCACGGATAGGTGTTGTGAACTAAAGACATAGCCATTGCCTCGGCGCTCTTGGGTTGGGATTTCAAATCTCCACCCAGAACTAAGGGCATGGGCAATCGTGTACGGAAGAATTTTTCCATCTTCGCGCGCCGGGGTTTGATAAGCAATTGCCGAGTCGCACAGAAGCCATTCAGAAAATGACTTCCAGCGTGATTCGCCTAGAAGCGAGTGAACAACACGCCGGAACCCAGTTGCGTCGATAACAAAATCAGTTTCGACGAGGCCAGAGTCCGTCACAAGGGCGGTGATGTTTCCGCTTTCGGGATCACGCTCGATCCCCAGAACATCCCTCTTATTGAAATCAATTCCTTTTCTTTGGGCAACTTTCACCAAATACTCGTTGAGGGCAAAAGTATCGAAATGGAATTGGTTGGTCTGTTCGTGATTGAAGTCGCCATCAACGACAAGCCCATCCCGGAACTTCACATTATTCGTAATAGGAGTAAGTTGCCTATTGTTTGCAGCCGCAATCGCGTAGACGCCGTTAAAGGTCCCATCAATAAGCCCAGGGTGCCCAACGCTATGAAAGTAGTCATTGAATGGTTTTTCACGCCACCCCATAAACCGGATGCCGAATTTATACGTTGCCTTGCATTCAGCAACCATTTCAGCCCGATCAATATCAGCGTTATTCAAGAACTGAGTCCAATGCTCGGTGCTTCCCTCACCAACCCCAATTATTGGAACATTTTCCGACGTAATAACCTGAATCTCCGTCCCTGGCAAAAGGCTTTTGATCTGGATTGCCGAAATAAGGCCCGCTGTACCTGCCCCTACTACGACGATTTTCATACTCTCACCTCAAGTACTTGTGGATAATGAAGTGGTTCATGCCAGGAGTATCTGATGCAAGTTTAATGGAGAATGGAAACTGGGCCGGTGCGACCACGCACTCCCCAGACTTCACTGTCACATCGACAGCAAGGTCGTAGAAATCAATAAAAATGTCCCCGTCGTTAATGTTGATAAGAGCATGCAACTGGGCAAATGGAGTGCTTGCGGTCACTGGAGTCGACGACCCTTTACCATCCCACTCAATTAGATCAAGCCCTGTATCTGCTTCAACAGCAAGCCCATGGTCCTTGATGTAGGAATGGACAGTTTCCTCCAGAACGGCATTAGCGTTCATGATCCGGTTACAGAGATTGCGCTGGAAGAAATTTTCTTCCTCAATAATCGGGCCGAGGTTAATGAGCCGAGACGAAACGCCAGTCTCCCCGACTGGAACCGCAACAACGTCAGACCAGTCATCGTCAGACAGCGCAAAAATATCTTCGCCTAATTGGAAATCAAAAAATGACGTGCGATAAATCGCGAGGCTGGGGAAGGGCATAGATTTGATCTTCATAATTCTTTACCCATGAAACCAGGTGACAAGTGAGTATTTGGGGTCATCCATCGACTCGACGGGGAGCGCAATGTGAACCCACGGATCGCACGATGGGAATACAACAATTTTTCCAACTTCCGCGGGTATGGTCACATCAAATTTTGGAAAATGCAACGCCCCACCGTCTCCAGGAGTGTTGAGAAATGCCACCAAACTGACAACACGACTAAGGCCAAGACCAGAATCAACGTGTGCCTTGTATTCGCCGCCGCCACCATATTTGTTGATCGAGTAGCCCTCGTTCCGCGTGAGAAACACGTCATTTGTGCGCCTGTAATGCCAGATCGATTGCTCGAGATCGCCTACAAAATGGTCAAACGATTCTTTAAACCCATGATGAGACTCGGCCACCTGCTCCACAGAGGCGAGAACGGAGGTCCTATACGGAGATGTCACTGGCGCACTGCCATGCTTGGCGGCCTGCCAAACATCCGAAAACTCGGCTGCGTCCTCGAGTTGTGTAATGATTTTCCCCGTATCATAATCGTGAGAGTAAACGGAAATCTTGGGTCCTATATCCATCAAGTGCCTACTCATAGGACAACGCTCACATCCTCGTAGGCAATTAGCCCATCATTGTCCAGAACCGAAAGGCGATATTCGCCAGTTGCCTTGAAAGCAATCTTGAAATAGGCGGATATCGGGTGGGTGGGGTTAATTTCTGGGTCTTGGCGCCATGAAATACCCGTTGTCTTGTTTGAGATGTCAAGCCATACGCCGGTCACGGGGGTGATTTCATCAACGTAAGTTGCCGAGAAAGGCATCCCCATTCTTGCGACAACTGATGTCACTGTGAAAAATTGATCCGTGGGTATTAGCAGAATTTGCGTTTTTGCTTTGTCGAAATCAATGTCGTCAATCGCCGGGCACGTGCCAATGACAATGGGGATTCCATATTCAGCCGCAATCTTTTCGGCGCTGGGCACCTCATCTGCGCTCGGGCAGTACACAACTCGCTGCATTTTTAGTGCTCCGAGTCAACTTTTGCCTGATTCGCTAAGGCCAATTCCTGTTGGCAATTCAATAATGCCGCCCTCAAAACAGCATTCTGAACCGTGAGGGTTTTGATTTGATCAGCCAGGTCATTGACTACTTGTTCGTAACTGAAAGACGTCTGCTCGGACATGGGATTACGGTATCACAGGCGGGTCGGCGGGATTCGTCCAGTGCGTCGGTTCGTTTACTGGCGTTTCGCCAATGGCCCAATATCCCAACTCTTCATTGTTGGAATTGGTGCGATTCGGTGCTGCGCCGGCACGCCCTTTATCTTGAATATACCCGCAATTTGGGTAACCCCAAAATCCAGTAAATATGCGGGAGCCTGGCTCAAAGCCCCCGGTAACCGCATGGGCCAGACTGAATAAATCTGGTATCAGAATGTCGTGCTCTTGCCACTCCCACCAGTAGTCCCATGAACGGCTGTCATAAATATTTGCTATCAGCCAGTCGATAATCATTGCGTACTCTAACTTTTGATCTCGGGTGGGCCTAGCATTATCAACGGCAATCAATTCGGGCCACTGAGATGGGGTCATTCGGAGAATTTTTTCATTAGACAACCAATGTCTTTGGACGGCATCGGTGATCACTAATGGCAAATGGCGCGATGAAGCCCAAATTACTGATTCACCAGCGGCAACTCTTTCAATGATGTCGTGGCCGTATAGGTCCTCGTAGGTTCTGTGGTCTCCATCGTCGAGCGGCGAATGAGCGACCTTGCTGCTAGAAAGAAAATCACGCCAATCCCTTGGCATCTGGCTAAACGCTTCCCCCATGTCGATGAAGCCGGTCTTCCCGCAGTGGGGATCACACGAGAATTTGCGCATATTCCAAGCCGCAGCAACTTGTGGATATTCAAATTCCGCATGCTCTAGATGCCATGTCACAATAATGTGTTGGTCAGTATTTGTGCCACGGCTGTTGAACGGGATAAGGGTTCGCTCGTGCGTTTCTTCGTAGCGCCATTCATAAGGTGACTGATGATTTGGGATGAAGTCGCACCAGTCCCCAATAAACTTTAAAATCTCAAATGATTCCTCCGGGCTGAAGTCGGTCCCACGAATTGCAAGAATCTTGTGATCCCTAAACGCATCCGATAATTCTCGAGCCAATCCCGGAAGATTGCTCATAGTTACCCCAGTGAAAATAGGAATTTCACGACCCATCGCTGCATCTTACCCCAGGTCGTATACTCTTGCCCCATGCTCTACGTCATCGATGATTTCCTCAAAGATGGGGCGCTCAAAACAGAAATTGTAAATACGCATGATTTCTTCCCCGGCGCAATGCCTGGGTCGAACATCGGCCAAGTCGCGAATGACTTTCACTACAACGATTCCTGTTCTGCGCCATTTATGTTTTGGAGAGGGTGGTGGCAGGAGGAAGCAAAAACCACCAAACAACGGTTAATACGACAAATATGGGAAAACTCACCATGGCTCCCATGCCCGCTCGAAGAAATTGCCGGGTTTGAATACTGGGCAAGGACATTCGGACCTGGCCAGTATCTTGCTCCACACGTTGATGAGGATACGTTCGCTTATTCAGACAGGCGAGAGTTTAAGGCGCCCGCCATCGGTTGTGTTTGGTATGGGTTCACTGACGACCCAGGCGATGGCTTCCTAGAACTTCATGAAGCAAGAATCGATGGCTATCCCGTCAATGCCCTCGAACAGGAGTTCGTCCAACCCATATTGTCGTCACTTGACAAACGGGAAAGAATTGCTTACAGGCCCAATAGGTTAATTGTTTTTGAGGCCGGCCGCCGGCTGCATGAAACCACCGTAACATCAAGGGGTCAGCGCAATGTTCTCGTCGTCAATGTGTGGCTCAATTCCGAACAACCAGACGGCCTCATTAATGGTCACTTTGTCATTGAGGAAATGAAGTGAAGACTCTTAGGTACCGTGTGGTCAGAATCAGACTCGTGACAAGATCGATATGGCGACGCATCACGTCGCTGTGGAAAAAGAGTGACGGAAGCCCGTTTATTTACTGAGGAAATTATGACTAGACGAAACCCAGAAGAAAAGTTCCAGCCAATCGTTGAGGTTGAGTCGCTTTGGTCGGCAGCAACAATATTTGAGACGCAGTGCTGGGAGCGCAAAGATAGCGTCACCAATAGGGCAGGCCACCGGCGCGTAATTGATGTAAAAATGCCTTACATCGCTGATTCATCAGAGTGGCATGGAGAACAAGGGCTTTTCACGTACCAAATCAACAGCAATGATTTCGTCGGTCCTGAATTTCACAAAAATCCGCACATCCTGGCTCTTGGATGTTCGGTTACTGCTTCTTGCGGTTTGCCACATGAGTTTACGTGGCCTCACATTATTGGCAAGTACTTAGATAAAAAAGTCAATGTTCTCGCCTATCCGGGATCTGGGATTAAAAGGTGTATAGAAAACGCCTTTTTCCATATGCGGGAATTTGGGGTTCCGCAGCAAATAATGCTCTTGGCGCCAGACCTAGAACGGATGTCGGTCTTCAACTACAAGCGAGAGCGTTCTAAAAGTGGATGGTTCGGGTGGGAAAAACAAAACCTCACCTGGGATGACGAATATGACGCCTACAGAGATCCGGAAACAATGATCAGAAATGACTTTCACTTCCGTCCACTGGTTTGGAAAAATGTCCTTAGGCAAACGTCTGACGTACCAGTTGATTTGGCGTACGCTCAAAGCCTCACGTGGATCAATGCAATGCGCAACGTGTGCGAATTACTAGGAGTTGAACTCAGAGTTGGCACATGGCACCAACGAACATGGAAGTCATTCCAGACAATTAATGACCCAATCTTTATTACGCGGGGTCGTGACTTTTTTGCCGACCAGGAATGCTGTAACCCGGCGATGGTGGGCAATGCGCGCGATTATTTTTCCAATGAGTGCCATAAGCCAGCATTCCCACTTCAGGAACAATTTTGGCGAGAAGCAGCCGATAGGCCGTTTGGGCACCCCGGAGTTCACCCGCACATCCACTTCGCTGAGTTGATGATGGGTGCGACACTCCCCGACGAGTTCATCAAAGATATTCAAATCGGCGAACGAAAGAATTCCTGGTGATCATTCTTGGCATAAACGACAGCAGTCACGATGCGTCCGTGAGTGTCGTCGAGGACGGCAAGATTCTTTTTGCCGCGCATAGCGAGCGATTCAATAAAGAAAAAAACACGTTCATCATCGATTCAGCACTACTGGATGAGGCACTCTTTTATGGGAAGCCCGATGTCATCGCATATTTTGAGAAACGGGCATTAAAGCGTTGGAGGCAGTTTTTCCACGGTGGCGCCAACGGCGCATATAGCAATCTGTACCGCAAGGTATTTCGTGATTTGTCTGAAATACCTGAAATTCAGGTGGCACATCATCACAGTCATGCGGCAGCCGGTTTTTATACTTCACAGTTCGAAGAAGCCACTGTTGTTGTAATTGATGCGATTGGAGAAATCGAGACGGCAACAGTCTGGCGCGGGTCGGGGAATGAACTAGATAAAGTTTACTCAATTAAATATCCGCTGAGTTTTGGGCTCTTCTACAGTGCGTTCACCAAACTCCTTGGGCTCGTTCCTGGGACAGACGAATACATACTTATGGGTATGGCCGGCTTTGGGGAACCACAGCGATACCTGGACCGCGTGAATGCGTATTTCCCTAGCGTTCGAGAGCAGCGCGGGACCATGATTAGGGGCATCGAGGGCTGGGACAATAGCAATTTGTCAGAGCAGGATAAGTTTGATATTGCTGCAGCGGTTCAGCATGTTTACTCCCAGCGGTTGATTGAATTTATGCTTGAAGTGCGGCGCAATAGCCCAAGTAACAATCTCGTATTCATGGGAGGCTGCGCACTTAATTGCTCCGCAAACCGTTTCCTTCTCGAAATATGGGACGATGTTTGGATTATGCCGAACCCAGGAGATTCGGGTTCGTGCCTCGGAGCCGCCTTGGCTATTACGAAAACACGCGCTGAATGGCATGGGCCATACTTGGGCCACGAGATATTTGGTGATTACCCAGTCGATGACATTATTCAAACCCTAGGGACGAACGGGATTGTTGGAGTTGCGAATGGTCGCGCTGAATTTGGTCCGCGGGCACTTGGCAATAGAAGCCTCCTGGCCGACCCTCGTACTGCCCTTACAAAGCGAGCCGTGAATGAGATAAAGCGCCGCGAGCCTTTCAGGCCATTTGCACCAGTGGTTCTCGAGGAGAAAGCACACGAGTGGTTTGAAATGGACCGCCCTTCGCCATACATGCAGTACGCATTCAAGTGTAAGCGACCTTCGGAAATTCCGTCCGTTGTCCACGTTGATGGAACTTCTCGTGTGCAGACGGTGAATAAGAACCAGCATCCAGGCTTGTATGAAGTTCTTCGACGCTGGGACGACATATCCGGCATCCCCGTTCTATTGAATACGAGCCTGAATATCAAGGGTCAGCCGCTAATCAATGATTTGGCCGACGTTGACAAGTGGCTAAAAATAAATCCCACCGTCAAGATTGCTGTTTAGCCCTTGTTTCGCATCCTCAATAAGATTCGGCATCCAAAAGCGCTGGCGCCCCATGTCCTTGCCCACATACTCAGTCTTATCTTCCGAACTAATGCCATAGCAGGCCATTGTCAAAAAGGTGATTCTCAATCCAGACTCAACCGGGTTGACCTCATGTCGGCCGACATAGTTGGATGGATATAGTGCCGCTGAGCCTGCAATGGGTTGATGCGTGTAACCGGCATGTGGGAAAGAAATCTCCCCACCTGAAAAATCCTCACCATAACTATTTAGGTACATATTAATACTCGTGCTGGCATGCATTGAAACCTGATTTTGCGGTCGCTCCCCCCACTCGAAAGGGATTTGGTCATCGCAATGCCTGCCGATTCGTTGCCCGGGATCATATGTGGCGATATGTCCTGCTGGTCTCCACCATGCAGTTGTCGCAGCATCGGGGAAAATTGAACAGTAGGCAACCAATAATTCGTAGGCCGTCTGCTCAAGGAATTCAGCGAATGCGACAAACCGTTCCGGCGCAACCCTTCCAGATCGCTCTCCATAAAGATCCATATATCTACGCGGAGCAAGGTGGACTGTATCCAGTGAAAATTTAAAACCAGTTTGGTTTACGGCGACTCCACTTTCGAGCATCCGGAACGTATCTTCTCGTTCCTCGTCGAGCCATGACATGTAATCGTAAAGCAAGTGCTTATCGATTTTAAAAGCGTCGTGCATCACCACAACACCCATCCCAACGTGACGTGTTCTCATAATGTCTTATTCCAGGTTTAACTCGGTCGCTTTATATTGCGCAGAAGACGTTTGATGGCCGCGTGAAAGCAAGAAGGAACGGTAGTCATCACGCATTGTTGGTAAATACACATTTGTTGAAACACGCGCTCCATGGGGGTTTTCATTTGGGTCAACTACGTCTTCGTTTACATCCTTGTTTGGTGTACCTTGGCAATACCACCCGAGGTATGACAGGCGCGTGCCGCTCCCAACTGGCAAAACTTGGTGTGCTGCCACGTAGTTTGATGGGAAGAAAAGAATGTCTCCTTGTTGCGGCTGAACATCGATTTTTAGGGTGTCAAAGACGTGATGACCATCGGAGAAATCCAATTCACCCGGGTCGGGTTCAGATGAATTTATGTAGACAATCGCTGAAATAACATTTCGTAAGGCCAATTCATTGGATGTTTTATGGACGCCATAAATGTATTCGGCAGAAATGTCGGAATGCGATCCCAGGTAAACGTCTGGACCGTATGAAACAATATGACCCTTGACCTTCCACCATACGCAGTTGTATGCAAGTGGGTAAAGTTCGAAGTACTTGAAAAGGTAATTGTCTTTTGCCTTTTCAACGAGGTTGAGAAACTCCATTACCTGCTCATCCTCGGACTGGTGGATTCTTGAAGCACGCTTAGGCATCGCGTCAATTGATGGCTTGTCAAACAAATACCCGCTTTTGTTCAGGTATGCGGGCTGGCCAGTTTCTGGGTTGACAGTCTCTTCGTACATTTCGCCGTGTTCGTTTTGGACGAGGGATGCAAAGGTATGGACAGCCCACGCCTTATCAAACGCCAAAGCCCCTCGGAACAAGACAACGCCGGAGCCCATATCTGTGGCCTCTACGGCAGTGTCAGTAAAGCCATGCTTGCTCATTGTTCATCTTTCGCGCTATGTGTAGCCCTATCGAGCGGGAGCATAAGGTCACCCCTGCTGTCGCCGTATGTTGACTGGATATGGACACGGTATGCGCTGGCCAAATCACGAAGCCAAACTTGTCCTCCATGATGGTCGTCGCTATGGTTCCGTGGTGGCTGCATCACCCAAGCCGGGGAACCTTGACCAAAGTACGACAGATATGCGTATCTTTCGCCGGAGCGAACAGGCATAACTTGGTGTGCAGTTACAAAATTTGCTGGAAACATCAAGACGTCACCTGGCTCTGGTGAAACCGTAATTCCCAGGTATGGAAACTCAATCTCTCCGCCCTCCCATGACCCGCCAACGTAGGCAATAGAAGCAAGAACATGTTGAGCGCCCAACTGCTGCTCTGGCTCTTTCTGATATTGAAAATTAATGTCATTATCTGCATGTAGGCCAAGTTCGGAACCTTCCGCGTATTTAATGTAATGCCCTTCGGTTTCCCACCACAGGCATGGCAACGCCATTGGGTAACACTCTACGTATGACGGGAGCAATGACCAAAAGACGCTCTCGAGCAGACGGGCGAAGTTCAGGGTTGTTCCAGATAGAGAACTAATTCTTATGCAGGTCTTTGCGAGGTCGGCTACGGGAATCCTGTGCCCGCTTTTGTTTATGACGCACTCAACGCCGTTGAAGACAGTTGGCGGACCGTAGTGTTCGGCGAGGCTTTCCCCAACGGCTCGGTCCAAGGCAATGAGCACATCAGGATCTGCTTCATCAAATGCATCATGAAACCAGATGACACCAGGACCCAGAATTTCTCGCTCAGGAAGTTTGCGAAGGTTCACCAATCACCTCGGCGTCATGAGTTGTCCCATACTGGGCGACGCACCGTCCCTGGTATACGGGGTTGATGCCCAGTTCCTGCTCCCCGCCTGATGAAAACCGAGAAAAATCCGACTTGCAGTACCGTTCATAATCGTCATAAATGTGGTTCATCCACATGGCAGGGCACCAGTCAAAACTGTCCTCTGGCTCCACGATGTCGATGTTGGCATCCCGATGGGGAGAGCCCTGGCCGAAAAAACACAAATAACTGTAACGAACACCCGCATTCATGCGCGTCACATCATGTGAAGCCATGTAATTCGTTGGGAAAAATACGATGTCACCCTTTTTGGGTTTGTACTCGATGCCCAAGTGAAAAAATCTCAGCGTTCCGCCAGTAAAATTTGTGCCATCCAATTCGGCCTCATCATCGACCGAGTCGTTGAGGTAGACGAGGCACCCACATGTTTGGCGAGCGGCCATTTGCCCACGTGGCATGTATCTGACCCCGCCAGTGACTTTGTAGTTTGTGTCGTTATCGCAATGCGAGCCAAGAATTCCCTGATCGGCGTACCTAAGGACGTGGCCCCTGTTCTTCCACCAGATACAGCCAACGATTAATGGGAACATGTCGATATAGCGGATAAGCGCTTTGTAAATAGTTGCTTCCATATCATGGAAAAACGAGACAACCTCAGGTGGTGTCGTATCGTCTACAGGGCGCAATAAACGTACAGGAGTGGCTGGGATATCTTCTGGGCGATAACGAAACCCGTCTTCGTTGATCCCGTACTCTTCGCCGTCCTCGCCAACGATGTATTCCCACCGATTTTGGTGGGACTCAATGCTCCGCTCGTCGATATAACGATAAACCGGCGTGGAATCGAATCTTACTGCGTTACGAAATACAACAACGCCCCCACCTAAATCCTCAACGACTAGGTTGGCTATTTCTTTAATTGCCGTTTCGTCAATTGTTGGCGTATCTGGGTGAGGTGTTTTCCCGGCCCGCCAGTCCTGTGAGTCTTCGTGGTTGCCCATACGGACACACTACCACCGGTGTCTATGACTTGATGACGTACTGATACCCGGGCCCATGAGGCATGTGGTAATAGGTGATGTCGTCTCGATTTTCAAGGATTTCATACACGTCGTAGACCGGCTGGATCATGTATTCGGGAGTGTAAAGTTTCATGATTTCGTTCGTCATTGACAACGTCATGACGGCTCCGGGCTCCATTAGATCGATCAGTTTGTCGAGGATTTCGTTGTTGCTAACAGCATGAGTCGCCGACAGACTTACGAAATCAAAACATGGCTCAGTCAGATTCATCAACTCGTCGAAATCGTACGTCGCATATGAAACGTCCGGGAACTCGGCATGTGGGAGAACAAATCGCTCAAAAAACAGTAGCCACTCATTATTCAAAAACGAGACCGATGCTCCCATCGATGCGAGGAGAGCAACGAATTCGAACCCATCGTCTGGGGTGGAAACAAAGGCTCTTTGGGGCTTCTTGGCGTCGATCATCATTGTCGTGAGACCGGTAGAAAAAAGATACGTCATGTCCGTCCAGCCAACCTGATTGCCGCTGTAGATTTCCCATTGAGTAAGGCTGTACTCAGACCCAATGGCAAGTGCGCGCCTATCGACATTGATGCTCTGAAGAAAATCGGTCACTAGCCGGCATACGTCTTCGCGAATTTCGTTGTAAATATCATCGTCATGGCCGGCAAAACGAGATAGTCGCGTAGTGAAAGCGTTAACGGTAAGAAACTTATTACCCAGAAGATCATCCATTAGCCACGGCCCTCGCAATGTGGCGGCGTCTCCATAGGCGCCGAGACTTATTCACCAAGAGAATAAATGTTTCTTTGGCCAAATCATTAGACGCGACAGCAGGGAATTCCTTTCCCCACCAGAACTGCTCCCTGAGCGAACCCACGATGTCGTCAATCGTTAGGGCCTCAATGTCGTTTCCAAGGCCAAGGAAAAGTGCAATTGATGTCAGTTCAATCTCGGAAAATACGAGGTCAGCCTGAGCATCGTAAGTATTCGGAGATGACTTAGATCCATAACGCGGCACGTTATGCCTCCCACTCTTCTGGCGTCTGCCTAATGTCAGGACCTTCCTCGTGGGTCTCATTCGTCAACATATTGCACATAAAACCAGTGGCGTTAGGCGACGTCCATGACAAGGTAGAACTATCAAATCGAAGTGGCTCATCGGAAAACTTCGGGGAATCTGTCGGGTCTGGCCCATCGTGGGAGTCCGTTACCGATGAAATGACAGTCCCAGCATCACTGGCATTATCAAAGATGTCTTTTCCAATGAATCGGAGTTTCTTTTTCATGATGCTGTGAGGGCTTGAAGGCGGATAGCCATGTCGTTAAGAACCACATACGACTTGTACTGCGCGTCATCCTCTGGCACGGGGATTTCATAACCGGCCCCCAAGTCGGACTCATCCACGCCCAGAACTAAAGCCATGTTCGCAATATTCATTTCCAAAAGGTCAATAGCCTTAGCCTTTGCCTTATTGAGTTGACTTTCGTTGAGCGCCATATTTTTTCCTATCGTAGGGCCTTCAGACTATTGCGGATTTGTCGCGCCTGCAGGCATGCCTCATAGACGGTGAGCAAACTATTGATTGAACCCTTGACAATCCCCTTCCTGAGTGCCCACATCTTAAACTCATCAGTGGCGAGCGGTTCATCTGGGTTTTGCTGGACATTGCCGGTTTTCATGTACTGGAAAACCTGCTGATCTGGCAGGGACATCAGGAAAGCCACGATTGGATCGGTCGCCTCGTTGCGCACGTCGAGGCCAAAGTATTCGAGAACCCTGGTTGAAATCACAGCCATGTGTTCGTTGTTATCGGCAAAATAATGCGCCCACTGCCACTCAAGCAATAGTCTGAAAAACTCATGAAGTGTTGGCGCGTTGTAATACGGGTGAAAACTGCACAGCGTTTTATGGGCAGGCAAAGTGGCTTCGTTGTAGAGAATTGCCCCCAGGCCGGGTTTATCAAAAATCGTCAGGTGTGCTCTTACGCAGTCGAGAAAGTCGTGTTTCTGGAGTTCGTCATACGTGTCCATTCGACCGTAAAGTTCTTCCACGGGCTTCAGGAGATGAGTGTCCGATGAAGAGCAAAGGTCCGTCATCCAATGGTCTGGGTTTTCTGCTTTTGCCTCACTGGCCCACAGTGCAAATGACCCATAAAAACGGGTATTTGAACTCCCGGAAACATACTCAATGTTTGGGGCAATATTTGACAAAACTGCTTCTTCGTCCTCGTAGAGGTCAGGATTCATGTTCGCAGCGAGCAGGCCAGCAGCAATATCTGCCGATAATTCATTTAATCTGTTGATTAGAAGTTCGCGCTTGACAGCGTCCTTAATTTTCATCGCCACGTCTCCCGTGAGTTGCTCCTCCAATAATACAGCAACTGTGGAAATGGCTTAGCCGAGCACCTCGTCCAGGCACTCAATGAGTGTCCAATGTTCACCAGTCATCAGTGGCTCCCGGTCCAGGGGGTTTGCTTGCCAGTTGAACCGAGTGATCATTCGCCCATCCCGCCCCACAACAAACTTTTCCCACGTATGGGGGATTCGGGCAAAATCACCTCCTGATTGATTCCATCCTTCGATTGCTGCCTCACTCATGTCGGCTGGGCTCGTGCTCGTACGGCGCGACGACCCACCCGATAACAGTGTGTAAAGGTCATGGCGATTTTTGCCATTGACGTCAATCTTTTGGGACAGAGGGAACGTCACAAAGGGGTAATTCGAGGACATAAATGCTTTGATGACTGGGTCCTGTTCTGGCTCCTGACGGCCAAACTGACCGCACGGGATGCCAATGACTGAAAAACCTCGATCACGGAACATTTCGTGAACCGCCTGCAACTGAGCAAACTGGCGAACCGTACGCGCATATGACCAAATTGGCGAACATGCTGGTACATAGCCGGCCTTGCTGGCTACGTTCACTACGAGCGTTACTTTGCCTCGGTGGTCATTCAGCAACCCTGGGCGCCCGTCAAGGTAGCAAAGGTCGAGATCGTAGATCCCCCCGGGAATATCACTTGTCATGCCGCGTCCCCTGAAAGTCGTATGTCAAAAGAAATAGGTCATGTTCGGCGTCAAAAATGTCGACTAATCCGGAAACGAATGAGTCCGAAACATCCATTTTGATGTCCGCATAGAAGGAAAACGGCGCCAGGCCCGTAAAGCGACCATGCACAACTCCTTCATCCCATTGGGGCGATTCAACTGTGGCGAATCCCTTGGTCATTGAGAGTGTTACGGACCCGCCATCGGAGACTGAAACATTAAACAATTCCCCACCAATGGGTGTTTCAATCCTGCACACATAGTGTCTATCGGCCATGGTGAACCTCTTGAATGATCGGGGTATTCAGTACTGGCAATGCCTCGTGCCTTGGTCCAATCCTATTCCCCTGCTCGTCCAGGCCCGTTCGAATTCCATTCATCCAAGTCCATGGCTCATCGCGAAGTTTTTTCATTTTTGCGTCACTGTAGGCCATCCGCGCACTAATTAGGTCGGGTTTGTCCCAGAGATTTTCAACGGAAACGTCAATGTTTGGCATCAAGTTGTTCGGGTATACCTGGAAAAATGCAAATGGTTCGCCACCCTTAAAGACAACTGGCTCGTCAACTTTTGTAATGACCCACGATAATTGGACCTCATCTGGCCACCACGAACTAGGGATAGATGCCGATAGTGGGACTGCTCCGTCAATAAAGAAATTTGGCGACCCGGTCAGCCACGTGTCGTAGCCTGGGTCTGTCTTGAATGCCCAGCCTAAATGAATATCGACCATGCCGATTTTGTTGCAGTTGGCGATTGTCCGCCCCTCATATATCTCGCCTTCAAGTATTTGGGGGACAGAATTACCGCCGCCCCATTGAACAACAAGATCCTGTTGGAGCACAATCTCCCAGCCAAGCACGTTGGCCATAGATAGTGGTAAGCAACGGTAGGCGTGCTTATTGTAAGTGGCGTCCATCCAGTCGCGCTTTAGACGTGACTGCTGAATATTGGGCGCAAGTTGATGCGTTCTAATTAAGGTCAGGTTTGTCATCAGGGCTTGTGGGGCTGATCGTAGGATTGGCCGAAATCGCGAGAAAAGCCGCCAAATTTATGACAATCCGCGTTGTAGTCGAACATTGTTACGGCTGAATACTTGGTCCCAGACGTAACTGGTTTCGAGGCGTGAGCAAACAGGTATGTCGAGGGGAAGAAGATTGAATCACCGGCCTTCGGCGCAAATGTCAGGTCAAGGTACGGGAACCATAATTCGCCACCCTCGTAATCATCGTTGATGTACGTCACGTTCGAAACGGTACAGATATAGGAAAAACCGTGATCTGTATGGACATTGAAGTGCTGGCCAGGCGTGTACCTGACAAAATTGATCGCCTCCATGTACTGCATGTTGACGTTGAACATCATCCCGTAATGCCCAAGTGCTGTCTTGATTGGATTCGCGACCTGGTTGTAGATCGAGACGATGTCGGCAAATTCAGGTGGCGTGTGCTGGATGTAGGGGGCATCCATCTTGAAATCCACGCAGTCGCGATACTCCGGCATTTTGACTCCTTCGCCCACGAGGGAATCATGCCACCGAAAATACTCGTGACTGCTATGGGCGAGTGACTTCTCGAGCCGCTCGGGGATATTCAGGGACGAGTCGATGACGTTGCGGTAAAGAATGATCCCAAACCGCTTGTCGCCAACGACCTCACATGGGAAAGGTGAGTTTTGGAGAATTCCAGGATGCATCATGCCCTGAGGCTACCACCGCTTTTTGCGGAGGGCTAGTGGCGTTCGAGTATGTGCCAAAAACTCGTGCAGGTATATCTATTGCCACTGATAAGTTCAGTAACCTCGTGTTGGTACTCTTCAGACGATGGGAAGTACACGACAGATCCTGCCGAGGGGTGGAGAACGATGTCCGCCAATGGGAATGCCAAATCTCCACCGACAAAGTCAGTACTTAGGTACATGATGGAACTGAGGTCTCGAGTTGGGAATCCACCATATGTTGGCAACCGGTCATAGATGTCGTAATGGAGCGGGAGAACCCATCCCAAATCGTAACGGACAATTGTCCCCTGCCTTTCTTGTCCTAACGTGCAAGAAAAGTCTTTCTCTATCTGCGCCTGAAGGCGCGACTGGGCGTCATTGATTATCGAAGATACGGGGTCGGGGAACCCATCAATAAAGGCATTCCTCGTTCCCTCTTGCCGACCGAATTCACTGCTATCAATAAATTGCCTAACAGTGGCCAAATCGCTGGGCTCGATGAACTCCTCAATGTAATGGATGCCATTCCACTCGTGATGAATCACAGAATCTCCGAGATCGTGTAGAAGGAGGGCGTAGTCCACCTCGTGCCCGAAAGGACACGCTTGACCCCATGCAGATAGTGGATATCGCCCGGATGCGCTACGGCCAATCCGGGCTCAATTTCCAACTCAATCCCATGCTCCGGATAGTAGAACTGACCCCCCGAAAAGTCCCCAGTCCAATAAATGATGGAATTGATATCGTATGTCGGGAACGGGTTTGGGGAGCCATCATTGAGTTGCTTATCGGCATGAGGCTGCTGTTCATTTCCTGGTAGCCAACGGACGAGAACCGGGGGTCGAGATGTCAGCCCAACAGAAAATTTTTCTTCGAGTACTACTTTCATCTTATTGATGTATTTGTCAATAATTCGAAAAACGTCCTTATCAAGTTTGTCAATGATTCGGCCGCTGCACATCCGGTCGCGCCAATAGTCAGCCTGGTATGTGCAGACCCCATCCTCATTAAAGTCGTCGTCCTTGGGGTTTTCCCATTCTGAAATAGTGGGCAAAAACCTTTGGACTTTGCGCAGATCTTCCGGTTCAACAAAGTCACGGATTATGACAATGTTGTCCTTCGAATCGCCAAAATGCCCTGGCTCAATAAGAGACGATTCAGCGGTTTCCATAACGGAATCCTAGCCAATCACTTAAATGTCGGCGGGAAAAATGGGGGGAAGAACGGTGGGAAATATGGCGGGAAGAAAGGTGGGAAGAAAGGCGGGAAAAATGGAGGGAAGAAAGGCGGGAAGAAAGGTGGGAAGAAAGGCGGGAAAAATGGCGGGAAGAAAGGAGGGAAGAAAGGCGGGAAGAAGGGAGGGAAGAACGGGGGAAAGAATGGAGGGAAATACGGCGGCGCTACGGGTGTGGCGGATACTGAGGAAGATACCGATGAGCAGTCAGCAGTAGAGTCGGCATCACTGCCATCAGCACCGACTACAACCCAGAAATAATACGTTGTTCCATTGCTCAGGCCAGTTACCGTGTGGGACGTAGTTGTAGTCCCAGTAACATTCTGGTATCCACTTACGCTATAAACATCATTTACGGTGCCCCAATAAATTGCAATTCCGACATTGACGCCACCACCAAAATCGGTGACCTGAGTCCACGATACGGTCACCTGGCCATTCCCAGCGGAAGCAGACACTCCCGTAGCAGTTTGTGGTGTCTGAATTCTGCGTACATTTGACGCAGCAGTAACCCAATCGCTGCTTACACCGTATGATGTCGTCAAGCGAATTTCAAAATTACAATCGACGCCGATAGGCGATGCATTCCAGCCATTGAATGAGCGCCCATCGGCATATGATTGTCCAGCCTGGCTTTGCGATTGGGTGTAAACCGTTCCATCGCTAATCCGTGTGGCTCGCATCTCAAGCGTCCAGTCGGCATTCGACCCACTGCCAGGATGGCGCCCAACATAGGTGTCGGCCCCCAAGACAAAGTTCAAGTCACCATTACATGAGTTTGTCCATGTAACGCTTGAAATTGTGGGCTTTTTGCCGCCATAATCAACAGCCATGCCAGAACCTTACCTCATGCCGAGAGGTCGCCAATGGCAACCCATGTGTCAGTAGCACGCTTGATAAGGGTAACACCGCCCCATCGAGCACGAATTTTCAAGCCCGGCGTGGCATCGATAGTTACGCCGACCGCGCCAGCGATTGTGGTCTGGCCAGCCCCAGTCTGGAGGACCGTAATCTGCGTACCGATAGGGAATGCCGCGGTGCTGTTCGCAGGAACCGTCAAGGTATTAGCAGAAGCATTTGAAATCTCGACCAGTTTGTCTTTATCGGCCAAAACCAATGTGTACGAGGCGGTCTGGGCGCTTGTCTTCAGGGTCGATGAGGCGAACTCAAGGGTGCTCGATCCGTCGCCCACAACAATTTTGTCATTAGTTGCGTCCCAGGCGATGCGGCCATCAGTGGTCGAGGTTGTCGTGCTGAGGGTAATCGCATTGCCAGAAATTGCCACCGCCGAACCCAGTGCGCTCGATGACAAAACCTGGGTCCCATTGATGCGGTAGACCTTGCCCGATGCCAGATCGACGCTCTCTGAGAACGTCCACGCAGCAGTAGAAAGAAGCCAGTTGATTGTCTTGTCTGTTGTGCCCTTAAGGGTGATTCCGCCGCCGTCAGCCCCAGCATCAGTCGGGCTGGTAACGCTTCCAAGTTCGATGTTCTTATCATCAACGGTGATTGTTGTGGAGTTAACTGTCGTTGTAGTTCCCTCGACGACAAGGTTGCCTTTTACGTTGATGGTAGCGCCTGTCGTTCCACCACCTAGGTTGATAGTGGCTGTCGAGGCGCCAATTGTCATGGACGTCGCCGCCCCTCCAATATTGAGGGTCGTGGCGTTGCTATCAAAGACAGTGGCAGTTCCTGTTGACGTGGTGGTGATGTCCGCGCCATTAACGGCCAGATCGCCGCTAAGTGTCATCCCGGAAAAACTTGGAGAATCGGACGTCCCAACAGCCTGGCCAATGGAGATCGTGTGTGCGATACCTTCACCTGTAGTTGCACCACTGGTGGATACTCCTGTACCTGCCGTAATGGTGGCGACGTAGTTTCCGGATGTGTAGGTGCCAAGAGCAATATCAGAACCGTTCCACGTTCCTGCGGTAATGGTTCCAACGGTCGTAATGCTGTCATCCCCCGTGTAGGTTCCACCCGCCACGGCAGCCAGAGTCGCATTGTATGCCTGAACGTCAGTGCCAATCGCGAGCCCAAGGGTTGTACGCGCTGTTGCCGCATCAGCATCATCAATCAATGAACGCCCGAAAGAGGAGAGTGTTGTAGTTGTCGCCACTCCAGGGCCGCTGAAATATGGGAGAGCATCCGCTGCGCTAGTTACGCCAGAAAGAGCCTGAAGTTCATTATCAAATTGTTGGACGTCTGTGCCAATTACTAAACCAAGAGTCGCCCTTGCTGCACTTGCGTCTGCGTCATCAATCAATGAACGCCCAAAGGCCGTCAATGTTGTAGTTGCGGCAGTAGCGGAGCCGGTGAAATATGGGAGTGCGTTAGCCGTAGACGTCAAACCGGCAATAGCAGTTAATTCGGCATCGAGAGGCTGATATGTATCGGCCGTAACGGCGATTGTTGGCGTGCTTCCTTCACCAGAGTTATTCGTGAGTGTGATTCCCGAACCAGCGATAAGCGAGGCAACATAAGAGCCCGAGGTGTTTGTCCCAAGAGCAATTTCAACGGCCGATGTTTCTTTTCCTGTAACCCGCCCATAGGAATCAACCGTAATGCCGGAGATAAATGACGATGTCGCGGAACCACTTGTGTTTGTCTGCGCAACAGTGGCAAGGTCGATTGAGTCACTGTTGACGACAATTCGGCCGCTATTTGCGGTTACAACATCAATTGTGTTCCCGGTCTTTATGAGCCCATTGCCGGCGTCAAATAGGGCCACGCCGGTAAATTGAGTAAACGTAACCTCATCTGTTCCTAAAACGTGAGCACCGGCGGTTCCTGTCCCTTGCGAGGTAACAACAAATCCCTGATTTGCATTTGTGGCGCCAGACCGCACAAAAATAGCGTCACCAGCCTGAACCGTATATTGCGAATTGTCGAAATCATCAGAGCGAGTTAAGACCCATGGGGTTGATGCAGATCCCTGGTCAGTAACAACATAAATTCCGTTATGGACGGCGTTTGCCTGATTTTTTACAAGGATACGGTCATTGGTGCTGGCATTAGTACCATCGACACTCAGACGCGCATTACTTGAAGCAGTAAGCGTTGCCCCATCGCCCAATGTTCCATTGCTGTAAGTTGGAGTTTGCCCGAGCGCGGCTACTGTGGCGAGGAAGCATGCTTGGTGCCAGTTAATGCCAGATGCGAGACCATCGACGTAAGCCTTTGTGGCTGCATGACTAGCATTGGTTGGCGCATTAGAAATCGTTACATTCGCAAATGTCACTGAGTCCGTTGTTGCTACGGCCTGCCCGATGGCCACGCTAGGAGTCGATCCCTCGCCAGGAGTGTGCGTGATGGTCACCCCAGTCCCACCTGATACTCCAACGACATAATTGCCTGTTGTGTCAGTTCCAAGGTCAATGGCATCGTTGACCCACGCCGAGCCATTCCATTTAAGGAAGTCCCCCGTCGAAGGTGACGGAACAGTCACATTTGAAAGATTGTCCAGCGTTGCGTCTAATGAAACGGTCGCGGATGAACCTTCACTTGGGGTATGAGAAACGCTAATTCCGGTTCCAGCAGAAATGCCAGACATGTAGTTGCCGCTGGTATCGGTACCCAGGTCAATCGTGTCAGCGACCCACAATGATCCGTCATATTTCAGGAACTGCCCAGATGATGGAGACGGGAGACTGACGTTATGCAGTTCATCGAGTTCGTAACCATTCTGGGTGGCAACGTAAATGATGCCATTACTTGTTGCGCGCACAACAACGCCGATAAACACTAGGTGATCTGGTGCTGTTGCCTTAGTTTTGGTGAAATTTCCATTCTCGCCAAGCCACAGAATGTCGCCAGCCGCATACCCCGAAGAGAGGTCAATGCCATCGACGTATCCACGCGTAATAACCGGCCCGTTCTGGCTAGCCGCAATACTGGCACCGACAACGCCGATTGTCTTGGACGATGTGGAATCAGCGTTATTGTCTGCCCGTTTTACTGATGCGTGGTCGCCGGTGGCGCCGAATAGATACACGCAGGTTCCGGTAGTAAGGGTCGTAGATTCAGCGTTTCTTACATACGAAACAACCGACGAATGCTTGTTGACCCAGTTCGTACCGTCATACTCAAGAGTCTGAAATTCTTCCGGCGAAGAAATTACAACGTCTGAAAGTTCGTTGAGGCTAGACGCGCCACCAACAGCCAAGATGTCGGTCCCTGCGCTATTGGATGCCGCCGTGAGGTCGATGTATGCCCCTCGCGCGGAGCCACCCTGCTCAAAAAACCGTAGTTTGTTTTGGTAAACGTCGATAACGACGCCACCATTTAAGGTGGTATTGGTTTGGGCCAGCGCAAGATTGATCTCTCCGCCTTCATCGCCAGATGACGAGACGACGCTGAGTTTTCCGCCAACCTTCAGGTCATCGTCTGTCTTGAGGACGTTTGCCGAATCACGGTAAAGATTGGTATCGACGGCCGAGGTATCTCCGGCGCCCCATGAGATTTTACCCCCGGCATCAATCTGCAACTTGGGGTTAGTTTCGCCATTGAGACCAATGTCAAGGGCTGTGTCGGCTGCGGTATTGAAAAACCGCGCACGGATTACGGAAAAAATCTTATGTGCCATAGAGCCTCAACTCTTGTGCGTATGCCCCCTCGAGGGCTATGTTTTAGCCGCTGATGACGACGCG
>VFQS010000072.1_pt1 | contig 143395 bp, 146 predicted proteins | sample 3512361 | NCBI WGS metagenome assembly VFQS01 (sample SAMN10412375, study PRJNA504923) | tailings metagenome | isolation source: Relicate 1 Philex TSF3 active mining | place: Philippines | reverse complement strand
AAGAGGAAGAAGAAAATGAATTATCGCCTGAGAAAAATAATAGACTTCCACCTCCACCACCTCCTAAAAAAACTGGAATTTTACGTTTTGAAGATGAAGAGGAAGATGAAGAATTATCACCTGAGAAAAATAATAGACTTCCACCTCCGCCACCACCTAAAAAAACTGGAATTTTACGTTTTGAAGATGAAGAGGAAGATGAAAATGAATTATCGCCAGATAATAAAAAAGTAAAGAAAAATAAAACATCACCTGTTAGAAAAAGTTCATTAAGTGAGAATAAAAACGAAAGTTTTAATTTTGAAATTGATAATTCAATTAGAGGTGGTACAATAAATAATAATAGTGAGAATAACAAATTTGACTTATCAACAGTTAAATTTGGACAAAAAAATCCATTTGTTCAAAAAATGGAAAAAAAAGAACCTACATTATTTATAGCAAAACAATCAAATGGAGATAAAGTATATAGTCGTCAATGCCCTTGGAGTGATAGAAGAACACCGGTTATATTAACAAAAAAAGAATTAGAACGTATAGATAAAAAGGCAAGAGATGGATATACTAAACATTTAGAATATGGAAGTGACCCTAAAAATCCATATTATTATATATGTCCAAGATACTGGAATTTTTATACACAAACACCTGTTTCACCAGATAAGGTTGACCATTCAAAAGTTCTGGATAAAAATTTAAAACCTTCACAAATGGAAGAACTCATTCATAAAGGAGAGAAATATATTATTGAATTATCTGGAAAAAATGGTCAATTATTTCCATATCCTGGATTTTTAAAAAGTAAAAAAGGTGATAAAATTGGTTTACCATGCTGTTTTACAAAAGAACAAAAAACAGAAAAAATAAGTCAGGTTATTAAAACATCAGAACGTTCACAATTAAAAAAGAAAGGAATAGAAATAAATAACACTGATGAAGATAATAATTCAAATGAAAAGATACAAACACAATATATTCAAAATGGTGATAAATTTCCACTAGATATTAGTAGAAAAGGACATTTACCATATTCTCTTGAATTATTTTTTGGTCAAAACCATGCCGAATGTTATATAAATAAAAAAAAATCAAAATTTAAAATAGATAAACCATGTTTAATGAGAATGGGTGTTGAAAAAAGTAAAAATCAATCTTTTTTAGCAGCGATTGCATATATATTTATAAAATCTGATAATGAGAAAATACCAAAGATACAAGAAATAAAAAATTTAATTATTAAAAATTTAACAATTGATAAATTTATAAAATTTCATGATGGTAATTTACCTCATATATTTTCAAATAATAATTATAGTGAGCAGTCTATTGATGATTACACAGAAAGTGATTTATACTATTTTATGGAAAACGATATTAACTCATTTAAAAAAATAGTAAATGGATATGAAAATTTTATTGAATATATTAAAAGTAATGAATATATAGACCATACTTATTTATGGGATATTGTATGTGATGGTGGTGTAGTATATCCTCATAAAATCAATATGGTAATTTTAAAACAAAACATGGATGGAACTCCTGATAATTTAAGTATATTATGTCCAACAACAAAACATTCTAAATTTATTTTTAATCTAGAACTTCCAACTTTTATATTATATCATCGAGATGATTATTATGAACCAATAATTACTTATTCTATTAATAAAGATAATTTGTATACAATCAATAAAAAATTTAAAAAAAATGATATACCATTCTTATCAAAATCATTAGATTTAATAAATAAAACAATAAAAGAAAAATGTAAAGATAAAATTGTAAATCGTTATTATTCATTTAAAGATAATATTACATTAGATGAACTTATTTTAGAGATTAATAAATTAGATAATTATGAAATTATTGAACAAATATTGAATATTGATGGAAAAGCATTTGGATTATTGGTTAGAAACAAATCATATAAATACAACTTTTTTGTACCTTGTAAACCAAGTGGAAGAGTTAAAGAATATAATTATAGAACCGTAGACAATTACATATGGTTAAATTATAATTGGACAATATATTTATTAAGAAAACTATATAAGGATTCTAAAATGAGAATACCTTGTCAACCTAAAATAAAGGTTATAAATAAACATAATTTAGTATCTGGTATTATTACTATTACAAATCAATTTGTTCAACTATATAGCGAAGAAGAAAATATAGAAGATGATTTAGAACAAATTATTGGTACAAATCCATTTAAATATGATAAAATAATTATAGATTCCAATATTGAAAAATATAGACAAAAAGATATTGAATATATGAAATTAGAACAAATGTTTTATAATGCATTTTTTAATACAATCAAGGTTTTATTGAATAATTCAAAATATTTAAATACAAGAACTTTAATTGATAATATAATTAATTCAGATAATACTTATGAAGATAAGTTTGATGCATTATTACATTCATTACATGAAATATTTGAAAATAACTTTGAATATATACCATTTTCAGAAGAAATATTAGATGAAATTATTCAAGAAAATAAAATTAATATATGTACTGATACAAAACAAAAATATTGTAAATTTGAAACAACTAATGATCTTCAATCAAATGGTAAATTATTAATTCCTATTGAAAATTTATTAAATAATCATGAGAATCGCATATTATATGAAAATCGTTTTATTGATGATTTAATATTGAATAATTATGTTCAAAAAACATTATTAGATGAATTACATGTAAATATTCATTATACAGATAAGTATAATTTAAATGAAAATGAAATATTATTATTAGAATCAATGTTATTACCTTATCTTGAAGATAATATGAATTTAATTAAAAAAATACCATTTGTATTACATCGTTCTTTTTTAGAAATACAACCAAATCAAATTTATGAAGAAATAGAAGCTAAAAACCCAGAAGAAGAACCACCCGAACCAGATGAACCAACTGATCACTTTATTGTTGAATCAGAGGTTGATGAAAATTTAAATGAACATATATCACCAACAGAAGTTTTACCACCAAAACCTCCATCTGTTAAAAAGACACCTCAACAAGAAATAGTCAACAACTTAGCTTCGTCTGAATCTGAGAATGAACTATCACCAGCAGAAGTTTTACCGCCAAAACCTCCATCTGTTAAAAAGACATCTCAACAAGAAATAGCGAATATTTTAGCTTCGTCTGAATCTGAGAATGAACTATCACCCGCAGAAGTTTTACCACCAAAACCTCCATCTGTCAAAGAGACATCTCAACAAGAAATAACTAATATTTTAGCTTCGTCTGAATCTGATAATGAATTATCACCAGCAGAAGTTTTACCGCCAAAACCTCCATCTGTTAAAAAGACATCTCAACAAGAAATAACTAATATTTTAGCTTCATCTGAATCTGATAATGAATTATCACCAGCAGAAGTTTTACCGCCAAAACCTCCATCTGTTACAAAGATGCCTCAACCAGAAATAGTTAATAGTTTTGGTTCATCCGAAGCTGAGAATAAAGAATTAAAACAAACCGAAGAATTTTATCCTGAATCTGAGAATGAAAAATTATCACCAATTCAAGAAATTAAGAGTTCTTCAATTTCAAGTGGTATAAATATGAATAATGAAATAAGTAATATGTCTAATAATTCATCTAACAATATGAAACATGAATTAAAATTAAAAACAAAGGGTTTAAAATATTACCCGGAAAATTGGAGAGAATGTATAGATGTAAAATACCCAACACAATTATGGAAAAAGTTTTTGCCAAAGAATACAAAAATTTTTAGAATTGGTATTGGAAGTACTTATGATGAAAAGGAACAAGATATTAAATGTAATTATTATTTATTAATTCAAATATTAAAAGATTATGACTATGATAAATATAGTAATGTAACAATTGAAACAATTAAACAAATGTTAATTGATACATATAAATCATTAATAGAATTTAGAAGAGCAATATTAAATAAATGGTTATTTGAAAAACCAGAACATTTTGAAATGTTAAAAAATGAAATGGATATAACTGATATTATAATGTCTGAAACATATCCAATTACTAAGATTGATTTAGTATTACTATTATTTAAATATAAATTACCTATTAATATTTTACATCAAGCAAAAAATAAGCTAAAAGTAATACGACGACGTAATATACATCCATATAGTTATTATATTAAAATGAAAGGAACGTCTATTTTTATGTTACATGTATTAAAAAATTCGTATAAACTTTATAATAATGATTTCAAGAGTGAAGAATTTGTAGAAAAAATATTATCAATTAATACAAGTTTAATATCATATTTAAATAGTGACAATTTTTAATAATTAAAATTCAACTTTATAACCATTATCAATATCCTGAGGTTCTTCTGCTGCATCTGCTTTTATTTTATTAAGATTGTGGTTAATCTTTAATTTTTGAATAGTACATTCTTCATCATCCATTTCACTTAATAAATCTTCAAATATTTCGGTCTTTTCTTTTTCTACATAAGACGCCTCTTTCTCTAATTTTTCCATTTCTAGAAAATTTAAATAAACAGAGAATGCAGATGTACCATAATATCCTTGTTGACCGCACATTACGTTTGCGGAAACACCTCGCATTTCATCTAACTCACCATGACGTGCTGCTTTGAGAAACATTTCAGTTGTCTCTTCAAATGATGCTTTTGCAATTGGTCCAATATCATCATTATTAATTCCATGGCGAAACACCGATACCATCTTTTTATTACATGTCATTCTGTCACATAATAATGCAATGTGATGATGATTTACATATTCACCTTCCATTAATACATCTAATAATTCATTAAATAAACATTTTCTAGCTGCTTCAATTCCTAATACTGCTTGAATTTCCATAATATTATTTGAGTATGTTCTATTGGCATCAATATAATCTAGACTTAATACTCCTAACAAGTTAGACCCGGTTGTGTCAAGAGCGTAAATGTCTTTCTTTTCATAATCACCTGTATCTGTATTCAAAATATTGTATTTATTAATTTTCAATACATTTACTTTACTAATATTATTAATTCCTCTTAATACAATATTGTTTAGAATGTTCTCTTGAAAACTCTTTAAAATGTAAATATTGTCATCTTCATCAAGTGTGTTTGTTTTGATTAATTTATTTGATTTATTTAAACTAATTCTGAATACAACTTCTTCTGAGTCAATATCATTATAAAAGCAACTAATGCCATCTTCATATACTGTCTTTAATGCATAATTAATTTCTTCTACTGTAATATTTTTCTCTAACATCATAATTTTATTTAATGTTAATCTAAGAATCCAACGATTCTTTTTCTGTTCTTCTTCTACCAAGTTACAATCATTTAAAATGTCAGAAAACTCTTTGTATCTTTCCATCAAAGGAATATCTTTTTCAATTCTTGTATTACTTTCATCTGGGTCATAATAAATTTCAGATTTTAATACAATATTTTTTAATTTTGTATTTTCAATACGAGAAATCATTTCAAATGCCTTATCTTTATTTGTATCATCTTCTTTTTTAAGGAAAATAGTCATTGATGGATTTTTCATATTTGCTGTAAGTGATAGAATTTCTTCCATACGAGGTAAACCACGTGTTACATTTGATTTGTCAGACACACCAGCAAAATGGAAAGTGTTAAGAGTCATTTGTGTAGTTGGTTGACCAATTGATTGTGCTGAAATTAATCCAACCATTTCTCCTGGATTGACTAGGGAACGTTTATATGTTAAATTAATTTTCTGTAAAAGGAATTCTAAACTAGTTTGTGTAAATCTATGTTGAACAATAATAACCGATGGATTAAGATAGTAATAATATGCAATTTTGAACATATAACATGGTTTATATACAGCATCTAATAACTTATAATTATCATCAATCATTTTATATGCTTCCATAGGTGTAATATCAGTTAAAGATGATTTTTGTTTAAACTGAGTATATACATTTTTAATAACTTGTAAGAAAGATACTGGAAGGAAAATGGTATTAAAATCTTTATTCTCAGCAATTAATTCAATATATTCATTTTTTGCTGTAATTATCATATTAATTTCTGATTTTACACGTTCTTTTAAATTTGGAATTTGTTGTTTGTATCTTTCAAATGCAGGCTTATTAAATACAAGTTGTAATGATTTAAGTTCCTTTTTATCATAGCCATAGTTATACATATCATAAACTTGTTCTCTCTTTTTTTCAATTAAATCAAAATTAATATTCTCTACTTTAACTGTATCAAAGTTTGTTCCACCATAACTATATTGAATAATCTTTTGTTTATTATTACGTACTGTTCTATCGTATGCAACATATACATCTTCTAATGATTTAATTAAACGGCGTTGAATATAACCTGTTTGGCTTGTTTTTACAGCAGTATCAATTAAACCTACACGACCGCCCATCGCATGAAAGAATAATTCTTCTGGTGTAAGCCCACTAATAAATGAATTTTCTACATAACCACGAGCAACTGGGCTATCATCAAATTGTTTAAAATGAGGTAATGTTCTGTTTGGATAACTGTATGGAATTCGTTTGTTATCTACATTTTGTTGTCCTAAACAAGAAATCATCTGAGAGATGTTTAATGCACTACCTTTTGAACCAGAACTTACAATAATGATAAAACGATTATCTTTGTTTAATTGTTCAATACCGATTTTCTCTGCTTCTTTTGACGCCTGGTTTAAAATATTATTTACTTGTAACTCAAAATATTCTTCATTTGTTTTTCCAGATTTATTATCTAAAATTCCTAAGTGAAGTTGGTCAATTAAATTAGAAACCTCTTTTTTCTTGTTTACAATAACATTACTAATAGAACGAGTAGTTTCATCATTTGGAATCAAATCGCTCATACCAACACTAAAACAACATTCTTTCATGTATTCAGTAATAATAGATTGAAGATTATCAATGAAATATTGACATTCTTGTTCAGAGAAATCATTATTAATTCTTTGAATCAAACCTCTTCCACCACCACAAAGAGAATCTTTCTCAAATTGTCCACGTTTCATTATTCCATTTTCAATTTCCAGAACATTATTAGAAGATGATTCTTTACCTTCATCAATCTTTTTGAATAAATTGGTTTTATATTTAAGAGTAAGAGGTGGCAAAATATTACTTAAAATCTCAAAACTAGAATAATATTCTTTGTTATCTAGAAAGAATTCTGTATTTAAACGATTACATTTTGCAAGTAAATTCATTGCTCGTTTTCTAGGAATCAATACATTCTCTCTTGTAAATAGAAAGCTGCCTAACAATGAATCTTGGAAAATACCAATAATACTTTTATTAAGAGCTGGACTAATAATTTGATAGCGAACTGCTGCTAAATATTTTAATTCCATCTCTGCTTCATCATTTTGAGGCATATGCATATTCATTTCATCACCATCAAAATCTGCATTATATGGTTTAGTATCAGCTACATTCATACGAAATGTATCTCCTTTTTCCATTACACGAACTACATGAGCCATCATAGACATTCTATGTAAGGTTGGTTGACGATTAAATAATACATAATCACCATTCATTAAATGACGATGTACTGTATCGCCTACTTTTAATACAATATTATTGCGGTCATGATATCTTAGAGAAATACTATCTCCATTTGCTAATTCTAGAATTTTTGCACCAGGATAAACATCTGGGCCATTTTTCACTAAATAAGTAAGGAAATCTTTATTAGTTTCATTAACATAAACTGGTTTTGTTAAATTCATTGCAATTTTCATAGGTACACCTAATTCAATAATAGATAACTCAGGGTCACATGCAATTACAGTACGAGCACTAAAATCAACACGTTTTCCCATTAAATTACCACGAACACGTCCAGTTTTTCCCTTGTGACGGTCTGAAATAGATTTAAGTGCACGTCCTGACCTCTGTTGAACAGGATCTGCACCAGAAATATTATTGTCAACTAATGCAGCAACATAATATTGTAAAATAGTGCTATAATCATCAATTGATTTTTGAGGTGCTGGTGGGTTTGTTTTTGATAAATGTTCCTTTAAAATATTATTGTATTTAATAACATTAATAATAATATGAGTTAAATCATCTTCACTTCTCTGTTGTGCATCATGTTTTACAGATGGGCGAACACTTGGAGGAGGAACCGCAAAATTTTGACAAATCATCCATTCAGGTCTTGACCATTTGCTTGAAAATCCCATAAAATCTACATCTTCATCAGTGATTTTTTTAAAGATTTTAATAACAACTTCTGGTGTTAATTTTAAAGTGATTTTTCCATCACCAGAAACAGTATTTTTCTTATCAGTCCATTCAGCAATCAAGGTAGAAATACCTTCTTTTTGAATTGTTCCTGGTTGAAGACATTCACAACCATCTGGAATATCATCTCCACAACGACTAATTTTAGATGTAATTGCTTTAACACGTTCCCAACGTTCAGATGGTTTATAACTTAATAAATAATTATTTGTTTTTTTGTTTAATAATAGACGACTACATTTAATACATACACACCGAAGAATACTGCGAATTTCTTCAATATATTGAATATAATAAACAGGTTTTGCTAATTTAATATGACCAAAATAACCAGGGCAATCAATATAATTTTGACCATCAGTTGGGCATACTAACCCAGGTTCTAATACACCCATACGAGGGTCGAATAAACCATTAATCTTTGGTTTAATTCCAGTATAGGTTTCTTTATTAGTAATCTCAGCAACAGAGTTTCTCTCAATCTCCTCTGGACTTAAAAGACTAAATTGAATACCGATAATTTTAGATGGTGGTTCATTCTTCATCTGCATGACTTCCTAATATGATTTCATTATATTTTTATATTCTTTTATATTCATTCAATTTTTTTATTACATAAATTTGAAATAAATTATTATAAAATATAGTATTAATTATCCATAATATGCCAATCCTCCTGCATTTGTATTTGTTGAATTAAATGTAGTAAATGTTCCACCAAAATATACATAATTTGAATTTGAAATTATTGCATTTGAATTAATTGTATTATTTAATGTTACAAAACTATTCCATGCATTTGTAGATGGATTCCATTTTGCTAGGTATTTTATGGATGAATCCGCACCCGATGCAGTAAATGTACCACCTGCATATATTTCACCAATATCACTAACATAAATTGCATTTACTGTATTATTAAAACCATCGCCCATTTTATGAAAGGTATTATTAGAAATATCATAATAACATATATTATTGCATGCTACATTACCATTAATTATTGATATATTTCCTCCCATATATAATTTATTGTTATAATACTTTAAAGTATTTATAGCAGTGCATGTAATATTTACATTTGATATTGAATTTAATGTTGTTCCATCAAACACTGCAATCCTATTAGTATATGGTGAATTATTAAATGCCCCACCCATATATATATATCCATTTTGTGGATTTACAGTAATGGTTGATACTGTGCTATTTAATATTGAACCTGGTGCAATCGCAGTCCAGGTATTACTACCAATACTTGCATAATATGCTCTACCAAGACTATTACCACCTGCTACATATACTCTATTATTTATTTTATCTATTGCAATAGAACTGACATACGCATTAAATGTTGTCGATAATATTGTCCATATATCTGTTGATAAATTATATTTTACTATTCTTTGTGCAGTTGATGATCCTAATTGTGTAAAATTACCACCAATATAAATATCATCCCCATCAATTTCTATTGCTCCAACTGCTCCATTTAATGTTCGTGTTCCTAATTGAGATAAACTAGTACCATCCCATACTGCAACACGATTTAGTGTACCTGTTCCAGTACCAGTATTTGTACCATATTGTGTAAATCCTCCACCAATTATTACTTTACCGCTATTACTATGTATTCTTATTGCTCTAACATCAACTGAAAATACACCATTTGCCATATAATATGAAGTAATTACATATGTTCCATATTTTTGAAAGATATCACTCAAATCTGATGTTCCATTTGATATTTTAAATCCAGTTAGTGATTGTTTTGTTCCTGATGAATATTTTTGAAATAATTCACAAATGTCTGTACCATTTACAATAAATCCAGTTGCTGAATTTTTTGTACCAGAACGGTATTTATCAAATAATGTATTTAAATCATTTGGACTAACAAATAATTTTGTATTTATTGCCATTTTATATAATTATGAATAAAGAAAATAAATATATAAATAAATGAAAAGAAAAAAATCACAAACAGATGATAATATTACTAAAAAATTTATTACATTATCTTCTTCAATAAATAACTCGGATGAAATTGTATATTTTAAGGATAAACTAACAATTGAAAAAAAGATGATTGTTATTAATGAATTAGATAAAATAAAACAAATGATATATAGTAATACTCCACAAATATTTCAATTAATTGAAAAAAATATTCCAATTGAGTATAAATCAATTGTTCTAAAAAAAATGAATGACATTAAAAATGATGAATCATGCTCATCGGAAAAATCTAAATTAGAGAAATGGATATATTCTTTTTTGAAAATACCATTTTATAAATATATTCCATTTCCTATATCATTTGATAATCCTGATAAAAGCAGAGAATATCTAACTTCATCTGAAATGATTTTAAATGAATGTACATATGGAATGAAAAATGTAAAAGAAAAATTTTTAGAATTAATCGGTAAATGGATTGTAAACCCAAATTCAAATGGTATGGTAATAGCATTAAAAGGACCTATGGGAGTTGGTAAAACAACCATTATAAAAAATGGTATTAGTAAAATATTAAATCGTCCTTTTTCTTTTATTGCATTAGGTGGAGCAAATGATGGAGCTTATTTAGACGGCCATCATTATACATATGAAGGTAGTACTTATGGAAAAATAGTAGATATACTAATACAATCTAATGCATTAAATCCTATAATATTTTTTGATGAATTAGATAAAGTAAGTTCAACAGAGAAAGGTTCCGAAATTATAGGAATATTAACACATTTGACGGATAGTACTCAAAACTGTAATTTTCAAGATAAATATTTCTCTGAAATATCAATTGATATGAGTAAGACATTATTTGTATTTAGTTATAATGATGATTCCTTAATAAATCCTATTCTAAAAGACCGAATGTATGTAATTGATGTAAATGGTTATGATATTAAAGAAAAAATTATTATTTCTAAGATGTATATTATACCAGAATTATTAAAAGAATATTCTTTTACATCAAAACATATTATATTTAGTGATGATATAATTGAATATATAATCACAAAAACTACAAAAGAAGAAGGTGTTCGCAATTTAAAAAGAAATATAGAAACTATTATTAGTAAAATAAACTTATTAAGAATTAAAGAAAATATACCAGAACCATTTCTCATAAAGAAAGATAATGTAAATGAATTTATTTCTTTAAAAAAGAATGATGATATTAATAATATGATGTATTTATAAATGTTAAAATATATATCACATATTGGTGATATAATTGCTATACCATTTTTTATTTTATTAGTTATATATTTTTATAATATTCATAACAGAGATAATATTGAAAATGTAATATTAATATTTTCAGTTGGAGCATTATTTGCAGATATACTTTTTACTTATTTGTGGTATAGAAAAAAATCTAATAATGTGTAATAGGTATACTTGCCCGATTACCTCCCCTTGTTACAATTAAATCAAATGTACTTCTCTCTTTACAAAGACAGCCATGAGATGTAGAATATACAGATGGGCAACATTCTGGTTTAAACGTACCTGCCATTAAAGAATCTATAAAATAATCAGTTTGAGGATATTGATTAATTGCATCTAATGTTTCTTGTTCAACAAATGTAGTATTACCTAGATTCTCTCCTTCATTATAATTTTGTGAAATAATTGTTTGAGGTTTTATACAATTTAATGGTTTAAATTTACTTCTTAAATATTCCAATTCACGAAGATTATCTATTTGATTTGAATAATTTTCTCTCTGTGAATCATAGGTTATAATAAAATAAATTATATTAGAGATTATGATTATAATCAATAAGAGTAATAAATTCATTTATATAATTATATATTTTAATTAACAAAATTGCAAATACAATTCCAACAATCTATGTTTAAGATTTTAATTATTTTGGTTTCTACCAAATTTAGTTTTTCATGAATCATCATTTTGTACAATAGTTCTTTTTTGTTTTGTATATGTAATGTTCTAATATACTGGTCTGATACAAATAAATCAGAGTAATGTCCTGGATAACCATTTTCTTTAACAATTTTAAATTGAATATTATGAAACCATTTTAATTGATGAGGATATAAACTATAATAACCTTTTCTTATACTACGTCTATTATTGAAAGATAATATTTGTTTAAGATAAATCTTAATATAGTCATTTCTAACTTCAATTGGATACATTGTTATATCATAATTATTTTTATAAATTTTATAACCATAATCCATAATATTTTTAAAATGACTAAAATATCTTTTTACATAATCTCTTTCAGGATAATTTAATTGTCCATATTTTTCACCATAATAATATATTCCATCTCTTTGAGGATAATAATAATCGCATGGTTCTTCTCCACAAGAATATGGGTCATCAGTTATAATGCATAGATAATTATATTCATCTTCTTCATCAATAAAAGAAATACTATTCTTACTTCCCCAACCACCTGTCCATTCCTGATACTTACCCCAAGTATTATCTTTTAATTCTATCAGAACATTATAATAAATATCTTTAATAATTGTTGGTATTTCGTATCTAAATTCCATAATAATTCGTGAATAGTTCAAATATATTCATATAGTATTTTTTTCAATTTTATTTTAATTAAAAAAATAAATAATTTCTTTATCATTTTCATTTAAATGGTAAGGTTCTAACAAATACATTTTTTGGGAATATAAATTATCATATTTTTGAATAATATCTTCTGGTGTTTTATGGTTTTGATTAAAATATAATTCGCTTATATAAGTTCTGTCTTTTAGATTTTCCTTAGTAATACATTTAATTTCATTTTTATCAATCACTAATATTTCGTTTATATTTTCAGTAATGATTAAACTATTATCTTTTTTCCATATAAGATATCTAGTATTAGACATTTAATATAAAAATGCTTATATTTTTATATTAATTAACCATATTTAATTTTAAGCAATACTCAATCTATAATAATCTTTTTTGACTCCAAATTTATCGTATAATAAAGTTGTATAAGTCGTAGGATTGATTTAATGCCATTATAATAATTCTTTTATAATATAATTTATATAACAAAAAATTTGTATTATAATTTTTTATTGTATTTTTTGTAAAAGCAATTCTTCACTATTTTATCATAATTTGGACAACTCCACATAAATATCCAATCATAATCACAAACTTTAATATTTTATCCATTTATTCTTGTGTTATATCTTTATCTAAAATCTTATCATTTAAGAATGCTAAATATTTAACAAATATGGTATGAACATTAACCTTTTCATCATCATAAATATAATATAAAAATCCTTGTTTTTCTTCTTTTATCATTTTTTTAATAGTTCTTTTAGTATTATGTTCATAAATCTTTCCATCTTTTGATGGATAATTTAATATCAAAATTCTAAGCAACACTACCAATAGGTTTGGTATATGGATTTGATTTAAATGCTTGCAAAATATCTGGTGAGAAATAATCATTCGCAATATTTTTATATTGTTGAGGTTCAACTGTATTTATTCCAATATGTGTTGCATTAGGAGAAGAAGAAGGTATTATAGATAATGGTGTATAATTATTTGTTACATTTCTCTCATTCAGACTATAATTTGTTTGATTATTAAATAGAGAAGTACCACCATTTGGTGCATAATTAGATACTCCTACTTTCTCATAACTTCTCTGATTATATTCTGCTTCATAGGATTTATTTTGGCGAACTCCTGTTGCAATACCAATTACTTCATTATGGAAATCATCTTTTTGTGTTCCTGGTAAATATGGATTCGCAACCATGTAACCGTCTGAGTTTTGATTTCGGTTTACATTTAAATGATTCATACCAATCTTCTCTACATTCATCTCACGATTAGTTACTGGTAAATGTTCATTTGGATTATAAACAATGTGTTTTTTATTACCAGCAAAGTTACCGTATGGATTTGGATTACCTTCCAAGTTTGTTTTACGAGTATGTTTTAAACCCTTGAATACAGGATTGACTACATTTGCCATAAACATACCTTTGATAGCACCCATAAATTCATTTTGGTTACCGCGATTATTATCATAACTATGAAATCCTTCTTTACCATAATTTTGCTCAGTTGCTGGATAAATATTTTGATTTGTTAAATTTAAAACAGGTAAATCAGATAATTGTTGTTTGTGAACATAGGCTTCTTCTCCTTTATTTATATAACCTTGACTTTCTAATTGATTTCCTTTAACTCCATAATATGATACACTTGTAGTATCTCTCTCTTCATTAGTTAACATTTGTGTGGAATGTTCCATAGGTCGTTCCATACCATGTGCATTACCAGTAAATTGTCCATAATTAATAAAAGCCTTATCTGGTGTTTTTTTAATTACCTTACCTTGCCCAAAAGTCGGGTCAGCTTTTTTTGGGTCATATTGAGGTGCAACATAATTGTTTTCATAACTTGCTTTTGGATTTGTGGCAATACGCATTTCATCAACATTTTTAGGCATAGTTCTCTCGCGGTCAGCCATGGACCAATTAAAACCATCTACACCAGCTCTATCTTTGATTTCTTCCCAAGGTTTAGTGTTTGCATGACGACTAGATTCATTAATACGTGATTGGTAAAAATCATTTTGATTTTGATTACCATAAACATTTTGAAGATTTGTTTGAGGTTTAAATAGAGAACCAACTTCTGATTTATCAATATGTAGAGAACCGGTTCCAGTATAATTGTCTAAGGTAGATATTTGATTGTTGTATTTTTGTTGAGAATCAATACCATAACTTTTATTTCTATAAAATATTTGTTCATTATTATGATTAATCTTATCAAATGTCATCATATTTCCAGATAAAGATTTAAATTCATTTTTAGAATATGTTTGATTGTTTTTATCTAAAATAAAATATTTGTCTTGATATTGAGAATATTGTCCTTCATTATTCATATTTAATTGTGTTTTTGTAGGAGTTGCATAATAATCATCAGATTCTACTGCTAATAGTGATGTTTCATTTTTAGCATCACCTTGGTCAGCAATATTTAAAAAGTTTTCTTTCTTAGATTCATCATTAGACATTAAATATAATGCACCCGCGATTACAATTGGAATTGCTATTTGAGCCATTATTTATATAATAGATAATATTTTTAATAATAACATGTATTAATAATATAAAATTTATTTATTTGATATTATAATAATTCCATAATAAAACTATAATAAGATTTCGTTATATATCCGACCTTCACTTAGAATTTATTAAACCACATAAAATTCATAAATATTTAAAAAATATCATTCCAAATCTAGAAGAGGTTTGTATATTATCTGGTGATATCGGAAATCCTTACAAAGACAATTACGATATATTTATGAAATATATAGACCAATTTTTTAAACATACATTTGTAATTACAGGAAATCATGAATATTATAATAACAGTATCAATGAAACAAATGAATATTTAATTGAATATTTCAAACAATACAATAACATAACTTTTCTAAATAATAATTATAAAATTTATGAAGATTATATTTTCATAGGTACAACATTATGGTCTAAAATTACAAATCCAAACTATGAAATTAATGATGTAAATAAAATAAATGATTTCAACTATTTGAAATGTAATCAGTTAAATATGTTATCCATTGATTTTCTAGAAGAAACTCTTGAATATTTAAAAAAAAATGATAACAATTATAAAATTATTATCATTACACATCATGTTCCATCTTTTGAATTTATAGACTCTAAATATTTAACATCCCAAATAAGACCATATAATCAATGGTTTTATTGCAACATGAATGATTTCATAGAGAGAAATCATAATTTTATAACTGGATGGTTTTATGGACATACACATACCGCAGATAATTATACATTATTTAATGTACCCTTTTATTGTAATCCAATTGGATATCCAAACGAAAACTCTAAGGTAAATTTTAATAAATGTATTGAACTTTAATTAGTCTATTTTACTAATTACCATTTCTTAATTTTACCTTTTAATTTATTAATTCTTGGATTATTTGATAATTCATAACCTCTTTTAAGTGTTTTTATTTCATTTTCAATGTTCATTATATCATTTAAATATTGTTTTTTAATTTTCAATATATTATTTAAATATTCATTTAATTCTCTTTTTTTATCATCTAACTTATTACGTAAAAACTTAAATTCTCTATTTCTTTCCTTTGCTTTTTTAGATTGGTTTTTTTCAATTAATGTTGGATTGTCTTTTCTTCTAATATATTCTTTATATTGTTCAAAATGGTCATTAATAACTCCTTCCTTTGATAATATTCTATGGATATTAAAACCACACATGTTTCTCCATTCTCCTCTTATATAGATTTGATGACAACAAGAACCTCTTTTTCTTTTTATACATTCCATATCTATTACATAGTTATCTATTTTACTTGATATAATTAATTGATTTGATTTATCCATATTAGCTAAATTGTAATAATTATTTAAATAATTTAATAATAATTAGATACATAATAATCTTTCTCTAACATACGTGTTGGATAATTATTCTCAAATTTATAAAATACATTTTCTTGTGGATTAATTGGTAGATACATAAATCTATCTTGATGGCGGTCTCTATATAACCATGCTGGATGAGATGCACGTGTTTCATCTACGTTAAATGATTTAGATACATACGATTTAGAATTTGTGTTTGGATGTTTATATTCATTAGTATCTCTACTTAGTTTTCTCGTCAAACCTCTTAATTCATCTTCAACACCGAGAGAATTAGTTTGTAAATTTCCACCCCATTTTTGCAAGCGTACATGTACATCATTTACATAAGGTAGATTCAATCCGTTTCCTGGTGTGTTTAATTGATAAATTCCTGAATAAGTAGATTCAATGAGAGACTTTTGAATTCTTGCTGGGTCATCATGAAATCTTGTAAATGCCATTTATATTATATAATATATAACATAAATTAATAATAAATGATTAAATAACGAATCAAGATAAATAATTTGGACGTTCAGTTCCGGAATGAACAAATGATGGTGGCATATATAGAGGTGTACGTTCAAAATAAGATAGTTCCTTTATTTGTTTATATTCAGGATTAGCCTTAAACGAAGGACCTTCTAAATCAGTCGCGCGAATACCTCTTAACATACTTTCTACATCAGTTGAATTATAAGTTAAATGTGACGAATGCATTTTACCTATAATACCATCAGTAAAATAGGCAGGAGTATTATTAACTCCATAACCTTTGTAAACATTGTAATCACAAATATGTTCATTTAATCTAGTTTCTAATTTATAATCATTTGGTGTGTTTATGTTTCGTGTAGATGCCATTCCTTATTTTATAATACAATACATTATTTTTTATTATATTCCTTGTTTTTATACATATCCCTAGTGTTTACTCCATTACTCCACTGACTATCTACGGTTACACGGTCATTTACACTTTTTGTTACATAACCATGTAATGGGAAATTATCCAGGTCAAGATAAGAAGATTCTCCTAATTGAACAACACTCTTTTGTTCTCTTAAAGTATCGCCCCATTTTAATTGATTTTCAACAGTAACATCTACATTACCCTTGCCTAAATATGGAATAGTCTTATAAGGTCTTTCTTGAAGAGTAATCTTAATATGTGGATTTGTCATAACACTTCTCTCTAACGTAGTACTTTGGTTTACATTGCCACCATATGGAGATAGAGAATTAGTTCCTTTTACAAACATACTTGGTTGGTTAGTTGCTAAATTCAATGCCTGGTCAACAGAATTTTGAGAATATGGATTATAAAGTTGATAACCAGTATAAGAATTATTCATAATTTGTCTCTGAGAACTAACAACAGGATCATCCCCCATTCTAGATAATTTATCAAACATAAAATCAACAGTCGTCATATTGTTTTAATAAGATATTTTAAATTTGATTAAAATAATAAAATCAGAAACCTACGGTTTCCGAACCTTCCCTATCAGAAAACTAAGGTTTTCCGAACCTTTCCTTTAATAAAAATGTTATATTTTATCCATTTAATGTAATTTAATTTTTATTGAAAATAGAAGGTGTTCGTAACAGTAATTTTCTTAAAATAGGATTCTTAAAGGAAAGGTTCGGAAAACCTTGGTTTTCTGATTAATAAATTCTTAATGGTTTCTCAGAAGGCAATGTTCCATATAAATATTTTACTAATGAGCCAGTATCATTTGGTATGGTTGTATTTGCAGTTGTATAAAATTGTCTCATAGATTGTTCAAATTGAAGTTTATCTCCTAAACTTGTAAATGTTGTATTCATTTCATGATTATCTTTATTTTCTTGTAAAATAAAATTTTGAGTTTCTCTATTAATAGCTTGTTCAATTTGAGGAGAATATTCTGTATCAACTGCCGATTTTTTTACATTATATTTATAATCATCCATCATGACATTTCTTAATGGATTACTAGATTCAATCGGTTGTTGTGTTGAAATATCAGTAAAGGGTTCAACCTTGTCATTTTGAACTCTATACATAAAAATAACTATACCAATCATAATTAATCCTAAAATAAAAATAATATAATTATTGATACACATATATCCAAACAAGGTAATAAGAATAATAAAACGTGTAACTGCATTTAATTTTTCATTTTTATCCATAGAATCATAAGGGTAAATCTCTAAAATATATTTTGAATTGAATAATATAGTGGGTTCATCTAACCAAAACTTCATTTATATATTTATATATTTTTAGTTTTTTCTCTCTTTCTTTTTATTCTTTTTCTTCAACTTACTCTTTTCTTGTTTAGTGCCATCTACATTTACCACAAATTTATCATCATCTTTTTGAGTAATAACTATATTCTCATTTTTATTTACAAATTCTTCAACAACTGTGTTCTTTGCAGCTGCTCGTGCTTCTCTCTTTTTGTTCATACGCTCTTTTGTTTTTGACATTTTTAAAGTCTCTTGTAATTTATTTGCCATTGCTTTAAAATCCATCTTACCATTCATTCCACTCATTTTACCAAGCATATCCTTCATACCAGGCATATCCTTAATCTTACCAAATAGTTCTGTTGCTTCTTCTAATAATTCACTTTCTTTCACTTCACCAGATTTAAGTTTAGATTCTAATTTATTACCAATATTTTTAATTAAATCAAATAGTTTTGTTGGATTTTTCATCATAGTTTTCATAAATTCATCTTGTTTCGTAAAATCTGCACCGAAATCATTTGCAGCTTCTTCTGCAATTTCTCTTGCAAGAGTTCCAATCTTTCCACCCATAAGTCCTTCTAAATGTTCTTTTAATTTGTCTGGATTAAAAGTATCAGAAATGCCACTACCATCCATTTCATCATTTCCACTTAAATCAGAGAAAAGATTCTTCATTTCTTCCATTGTTTCAGATAATTTTTTGTGTAATTCATCTTCACGAATTGCCTCAAATAATTTACTAGTATCGCCAAACATATTTTTATTTTCTTTTGAATTAATATTTTCAACAACAGTAAATAAAATTAATTGTAAATATTTCCAAATAGTCTTCTTTGTTTTTTCAGTAATACCGGTATCTTTCATAATAATAGAAAAATCAATATTTGGTAAAAGAAATTGCGGGTTATTAAATAAATCATCATTTTCATATAACAAATCAAAGAACAACTTTGGGTAAAGTTCACTACAATATTTTTTTATTTCTTCATTACTAGAAAATTTTCCATTTAATTCTGGAAATGTTTTTAATAAGTCATCACGAAATTCATTCAATAATATATTGAATTTAACCTCAGGAGATTCATTTGTTGATTTTTCATATTCTGTTTCCTCTATTTCTTCATCAGAACTAATATCTTCTACTTCGACTTGTTCAAAAACTTCTGTCATTTCTATAACCATTTGTTATTTTTTTAAATATTTTACGATTATTTGTATTAAAATTTGGGTGGTGGAATATTATACATTTCTGCTTTTCTCTGTTCTTCATATTGCTTCATCTTATATTCATCAAACCCACCACGATTTGATTTTTCATGACTTAGACTAGCGGCGGTTGTATTAATACCTGCCATAAGTTGTTGGTCTGTATGATTAATAGTTGCATAATTATACAATTGGTCCTTACCTCCTTCACCTTGTGCACTTAAATCTGTATCTAAAAAACTAAATCTATCACTATTTACACCATAACTATTGCCATTATCAGTAGACATAGAAAAAGGACTTGGTTCATTGAATAACATAGTTCTCTCTTCATTTATATTTTTGGCCTTTGGTTTTATATAAACAAGTATCTGTTCTTCGCCTACTAATATTTGATTTCCTGGTTTAGTGAGTAAAGTAGGAACACGATTTATCATAGGAGGTAAAGGAAAACTAGATCCATTTGGTGTAATAATATAAACAATGTTATTATGCATTTTACGATTATCAATACAAACATAATTAAACTCAGTATGAAGACCTAATTTATTTAATTGTTCAAGTAATTTAGAACATTTACCACAATGTTTACTGTAATATAACTCATTTTTAGATGCCATCTTTAAAATGAATGATTTTATTTAGATTCTAAATTTAACACAATTAAAATAAAATTGAATGATTTTAAAACAATTTAATAATATATAATAAAGACAAATATGGACCCTCAAATTATTGGTATTGGTGAAAATGAAGATGGTGTATTTAGTTTTGAGATTTTAAATGTTGATGTAAGCATTGTTAATTCTTTACGCCGTACATTAATGACTCATATTAAAATGTTAGTGTTTAGAGGGTTTCCTCATATGGAAAATCAATTAATCTTTCATAAAAATAAAACAAAATTTAACAATGAGTATCTTAAACAGAGAATTGAATGTATTCCTATTCATGAACCAAATGAAAATAATTTCCAAACGATTGTGGATAAATATAGTATTCGTTTAAGAGTAGTAAATAATGACAATTCTATGAGAATTTGTACAACAAATGATTTTGAAATAATTTCAAAAGAAACTGAAAAACCTATTCCAAAAAGCAAGGAATTAGTTGAGACATTATTTCCACAACATAAAATTACAAAAGGTTATATTCCAATTTGTGTATTGATGCCTAAATTCTCAGAAACAGATGAACCAGAAGAAATTGATGCTACATTTCACTTTTCAATTGGTGAAGTGTATGATATTGAAAGAAATTACAGAAATGAATGTTGGAATGCAGTATCAAAATGTACTTATTACAATAAACAAAATGATAAACGAGTTCAAGCAGAGTTAATTAAAAAACCTGAACATGAGAAAAGAGATTTTGAATTATTAGATGCACAACGTTTATTTATTCCAAATCATTTCGTATTTAAAATGCAAACAAATGGTGTATTTTCTCATAATGAATTAATCTTGAAAGCTTCAAGATACATCATTGAAAGATTTAGTGATATTTTGTTTCATTTATATAAGAAAACATCCATTGAATTAGAAGAAAATTATTCATTTGATAAAAAACCATTTTCATTACATAAATCAACCAAAATTAATACCATGTATGAAATGCAAATTAATCATGATGATTATACAATTGGTAAATTAATCGAAAATCATCTACATTCATTATTTGGCAAAGATATTTACTATATTGCCTTTAAAAAGGACCATCCTCACAGTACTTTATGTAGAATTGAATTTTCGTATCGTAATGAAGTGAACGAAGAAATTATTATTCAAAATATTAGGACTGTTTGTGAATATGTTATTTCTATTTACGAAAAAATTATTGGATACATGAAAAAGAATTAATAATATAACTATATTAAATTAAAAAATAGTTATTTTATCTTAAATTAATATAAGATGAGAATTGCATTATTATTTTTAACTGAACATAACCCAATTCATAAAGATGCACTTATCTCAAATGGATATGTTAATAATCCTGACTGTGATATCATAATATTTCCAAAGAATCCATCTATGGTAGATGCATTTTGGAAACCATATTTAAGTAAATACAAAATAGATGAATGGGATAATTTATCGCCTACAATTGCAATATTACTTATGTTAGATGAAGCTCTTCAAAAAGATGAGATACCTGATATTTTTTATATATGTCCAGAAGATTTATATCCAAACAAACCATTTGTTTTATTAAATCAAATAAACGAAGAAAGTAAAAAAGATTTATCTGTAATAAAACCTACATCTTTTTCTTTACAAAGTTCACCAAAATTTTCAGACCATCCTTTTATTAAAATTATGTTGGAAAACGTAAGAAATATATTAGAAGCAATAGAACCATCCCCAGTATTAGATATGGATAAAACACAATATAAAAAATATGATGAAATACTTAGTAAAACTAATTATCTAAAAGAGTTATGTTACAAAAAAATATTTCAAGAAAGTCTAGAAACGTTACCTAGACCAACAAAATTAGAAAATTATTTATTTTTAAATATATTGAAGCAAATATATACCAAAAATAATTATGTTGTAGACGCAATTTATGGAAGAAGTGCATTTCAACAAGATAAAATATGGAATGAATATTTGGCAGAACCAACAAAAAGAAATAAATTGTTGAAAACAAAACCAGAAAATGAAAATTTATTTAATGAGCAAAATTTATTTGATTTTATGATGGATACACTTCCATCATTCAAAAAAGAGTTAATTGTACCTAATAAAAATGCAATAATTATTACTCTTTGTAATAATATAAAAAATGGATATAATTATTCTTCTTTTATAAATGCAGTTCGTGGTAATTTTGATATTTATATTTTTAAATGTTTTAAAGGTATATCTCAACTAGAAAAATCATTAAGTAATGAATGTGTTCGTGTATTTACTATTTTACCAGAGTATCTAAATAAATATGATAAAAAAATGATTAGTGATATATTTGGTGATATACATAATTATGATAATATTTATCTTATCAAAGATAATGAGAACCCATTGGATAAATTATCTCATTTAAATGCACCTATAAATAATGTTTCAAATATTGACCAAAAATTATACACTACCTTAGAATACGGATATGTAATTAAGATGATTTCTCCGGAATCTATCTATGATAATCGTTATTTTATGGTAGATAGAATAACAGATAATGAACTTGTATTGTTAGAGAGAAATGGTAAATTATTAACACTTGAATTACCTTTAACAGATATTATGGAAATTAATATTGTTTATATGCCAGAGTTAAAAGGTTATATTAAACAAAATAATATACTAATAAATTCATGGGTAAATGTCGAGTTTTCAGATAAAACAACAGTTAAAGCAAAGGTAGTTGAAGCTGAAAACAATATTATTCATTTACAAATACCAAATGTTGGTGATATTTATATACCAGTCCATTATGGATTACCAAAGCAAATTGTAAAAATAACAAAAACAATTGCACCAAAGGTATTTATTAGTGAAGAACCAGAAGAAAAGGAACTTACGAATAATGTTAGACGCATTCTCGAAGAAGCACAAGAGGATGAGGAACTTGGTGAGATTGATGTAGAAGTAGAAGATAATTCAGTAAATCTATTCTTTTCATTAGAACAACAAAGTAATGATTTACTTGAAAATTTATTAATTCCAATTGAAGAAAAGAAGCGTTCTCTCACTGTCATGAAAAAATTATTTAATGTTGTAAGAAGATATGTTGAGTTAAGAGGTAAGTATATGTTATTTGACAATGGAATTAAACGATTAGAATATCCAGATAATCCATTTTTAAAGAGTGTTGAAGAAGGTAAAAGTGAACTATTTATTCCAGTTACAAAAAAAATATTAGTATATAAATTTGCTGTTAATAAAAAATCATTTCTTCCATTATTAGCACATTTAAGAATTGGACATGGTAATTTCAGTACGTTTTTTGACCCGGAGGATGTAGAAATAAATGATGAAATAGATGATATGTTTATTAAAAAAGCAGGTGAATCTTTTGATAATTTATTCAAACTTATATTATATACTCCATCTGAACTAAAAAAATTATCTTTATCGGAATTAAATGAAGTAACCAAGAATTTTATAAATAATTTACAAATAGATTTAAGATATAATAAAGATAATGAATTATATGATAATTCTTCAAAAAATAAATTAATCTATTTATTATCTAATAAATTTGATATATATCCATTAAATATTAATAATCCATATATTATTAGTCATTATTTAACACGACCAAATAGTTATTTAAAATATGATTTAGCTCTTAAAAGAAATTCATATATTTTGGACAAATCTATTTATTCCAAGACACCTTATTTTGATTTTTTGTTCAAAATAAAAAAAAAATCAGTTAATTCTACACATAATAAACAACATATATTCAGTGATAAAATACAAATATTAAAAAATAAAGAAGATACATTAAAAAAATATGTAAATGACTTTTTACCTAGCATTGAAACAATGTTAACTGATTATTTAGATACAAGTTTCATGAACTATTCTGATGCAATTAAAATATTACAATACATAGATGTTGACGAATACAATGAAACTATTTTTAATATTATAAAGAAGTATATTGAAAAAAATATAAATGAATTCATTTCAAAGGAAAAACAAGCAAGAAAAAACAATTTACAAGTTAAATCAAAAGATAAATATAATTTACCACCTTTATTTACAACTGCATCTTTATTAGAAGAATATCCTTTATTAAATAAAGATAAATATTACTCACCATCTGAAATATATTACGCTGCATTAATTGATTGTTATCATTTTTATTCATTAGAATATATTAAAAAATTCTTTGATTTACAATTGATAAATGATAATCACATAGAAGAATTTATAAATGAAATAAATACAGATTTTGCAGAAGTTATGAATGAAGATGAAATTATTCATAAAATATATCATACTGAACAAGATAAAGAAAACACCAACTATAAACAGATTATATTACAGGATATGATACGTGAGGGTAATAATAAAAGAATGAATCCAATCGAGTTTATTTATCAAGAATTATTAAGAAGAAATAAATTGAATGGAGTTACATTGGATGAATTTGTAGATAAAATAAATCAAATCTTAGAAAAAGGGTTAGAACATACTAATCAAGAATTTAAAGATGCAGATGTAATACAATATATAAAGGAGTCAATTACTACTTATAAAATAATTCAAAACAATGTTGCATTAGTTGAAGAAACAAATAAAAAATATAGATGGGATGGTCAAAAATGGGTACCATTTGAAGATGCAATTGCATGTATTCGTAAAAAAATAATATCATTAAAAGGTGGTAATGATGAACAATGTGAAAATAAGAATCGTTCCCAAGAATATGAAAATAAAATCAAAGGAATTATATTAGATATACAATCAGAATTAAAGAGAAAAGAAGAATTACAAAAATTGGCATTAGATAATCCATTTAATAAGAGACGTCAAATTTATTATATTAATGAAAAACGACTTCATGATATGAAATATAACACTCAACATGTTTATTATATGAATTTGGAATTACAAAAAGAAAGTAATATGATTAAAGAATCACCATATAAACCATTGTTTGATAAGATTATGAAAGAACAAAATCTAACAAATAAATACAAGGCAATTCAAATATTTGTAAAGAACTATACAAAAACAATTACAAATGAATTAAATTGGTTTTTATGTATTGAAACAGGTGTAAAGTTAGTTCCAAAATTTTTATTAACATTAGCTGATGCATATTTAATCACAAATAATTATATAGATACGATTGAAAAATTGTGTTTAGATATAGGTGTATTAAGTGATGATGGAGCAAACTTTGTAGATAAACATAGTGGATATATTATAAAAGAGATTTCTCTGAGTGAAGACATGGGATATAATGACAAAGGTTTTAAAAATGTATTTCATTCTGTTATTGAAAAGGATGAAGATGAATCAGTGGAGATAACAACTGATGAAAATGGTGAAGAAAATAAATTCGATATAATTGATAAGTATGAAGAGCCAGTTGTAAAAACAGAAATGGAGATTAAGATAAAAAATGCAATTATATTTTTATTAACAATGATGGGAATTATATTAGTTAATAAGGATGAAACATTAGAAGAAATATATGAATTAGTAAATATATCTTTTAATGATGCATTTGAACAACATCGTAAAAAATCAGATAAGGATAGTTCTCGCACAAAATTACAATTGTACTTATTCTCTGTAATGAGTCATTGTTTAATATTTGCTCAAACATGTGAACAAGATAAAATTAAATTTATTGTTCCATATCCTGGTTGTAAAAAATCATTTGATGGTTATCCAATTAATAATGAAAATAGAGAAGGTATAGATTATATCGCTTGCATAATTGAAGAAGTAAAGAAAAAAAATGCATTATGGAATGTTTTTGTAGAAAAATCAACTTCGATAAAAACAACCATGTCACAAAAAATTTATGGATTTATTAAAAGTCATGTTTATCCACTTACAACCATACAGAGAAAAATATTTGAAGCAAGAGAAAGAATTCAAACAAAAGATATAATAGAAAAAAGTGCATATAGTAAATGGAATTTATTCTCTCCCCGTTTGGAAAAAATAACAATTAATTTTGATGGTATGGAACGTTTATCTATTCACGATAAAATAACACTATATTCTTATAGTATTCAACAAAAAATAAATGAACATGTTTCTAAACAATCACCATTAAGAACAAATCATTTTGGAAATCCATTTCAGATTAATTCATGTTGTGATAAAAATAATAATGTATTTAAATATTTTGTAGAGAAAACTGGAATAGATAAAGATATAAGAGAAATTTATGAATTGAAAAAACAGTTATATAGTCAATCTACAAATTTAGATTTTATTTATTCTTATAAAAATACAAAACGTCAATTAGGAGAAATAAGTTCAATAATATCAGAAACAACTATATATACTGGTATCATAAAATGGTTTTTATTAGATGAAAATATACCACCTCCAATAAATTTAAAAAATCATGAAATCCATAAACCAGATAATTACAAAAAGACAGATACATTAGAAGAAAAAATAATAAAATTAAAAGAAAATAATGTTATTGTTTCCATGAATGATTTTTTAGAAATTGCAAAAGATGTATCTACAAGAAATTTTCCAGATATGGAAAAGAAAAAAAAAAATAAAGAACCCGTGGTAAAAGTAACTTCTAAATTAATAGAATTATTAGAGAACAATGTAGATAAAGAGATTATAAATTATTGTCATAGTGCACGTGATAAAATGATAAATGATATTATGAGAAATAAAAATATTACTGGAAAATTAAATAAAGCAAAACTTGGTAATATTCTTAGATTTTATGATTTATTTAAAAGCGAAAAGAAGAATTTATTTTTACCAGATAATTTAGAACATTATAATTTTATAAATCAAATATTATCAAATCGTATAGATTTATTGTTAAATGTGTTTCCATCAATGATTATGAGTTCTAGACAATATTTTATAGGTTCTTTACCAAAACATTGGAAATTAAATGAGATTCATAGTAAACAAATATTAGAAAAAATTGAAAAAATATATAAACCAATTACAGTTTTTTATTCAAATAGTGAAAATAGAACACAATTTAATATTAATTATAACCAAATTGATTTAGGAGAAATAAAGTACATAACTGAAAAAATAAAAATTAAAAATCAATTTATTAAATTTATGGTTTATTCTTATTTATATATTAACATTATTTATAACCATATATCAGTTGATAATAAACATATTAATGAATATATTTTACAGGTATTTACTTATTTTATGCAAGAAAACAAATCACTTGATTATAATGCAAAGGAAATTTTAATGGAAGTAAATTTAGCAAAGAAACATGAATCTGAAATAAAAACAACTCATTTAAAGGAAATGGGAAAAGAATTAAGAAGGTCGGAAAATCAACTTAAAAATTTAAAATTAGGAGAGTGGGCATCTGGTTTATCTAAGAGTGTTTATAAATATAACCCAAAAGAATACGAAAAGGTATTAAATGAAGCAAATAAAATTAAAGATTCATATGCACCAGGAGAAATTATGGAAGATTTTGCACCAGAAGATGATACAGGAGAATACGATCTAAGACGTATGGATGATGATGAGCTTGGAGAAGACTTAGATGGAGATGAATGGTAAAATGAAAAAAATTATTATAATGCTATATTAAATGTTTAATCGGTTAATTGCGATTATTTTAGTGTATATAGTATTATATTCGCTTGTTACTTTTATTAGACCAGAAATTATTTTTGAAAATAAATCAAATAGTTTAAGAGATTTTGGAGTTGGTTATAAGAAAACAACTGTTTTACCATTATGGTTAACAAGTATATTATTAGCAATCATGTCGTATTTTATTGTTTTATACTTTTTACATGTTAGATATAATAGTATTTTTATTAATTTTTAATTTTATTATTCTTTGAATACAGTATTATATTTTGTAGTAATACTTTGTTTACATTTACTACTTAATAATGTATTTGTACTAATTAATACTGCAATAATACCTCCTAAAAATAACCATGTAGAAACACCAACCGTTTCTTTTAATAGTATCATATTATATATTTTAATTGTGTCATCAGCACTAACAAGATTATTAGTAAATAATCCAGAACTCAATAAAGTATTAAGAGACTCCCATGTAACTGATATAATTTGATTTGTTTCTGGATGTCGTTGAATATCTATTTTAGATGGATCAAGTTCATTTATTAATAATGTAGGGTCATTATAAACCATATTAATCGTATTCATTAATTCTGGATGATTACTTTTATTCTCAATTCTGAATATAGTAGATGTCAATAATTCTTTTAATCCCCATGCATTTGCAAAATATAACCCAAAAGTATTTGAGAAAATTCTAATCCAGCCAGGAATAAAAAATATAAAAACAAGAATAACACCATAAATAAGTATCCAAGGATAAATGGTTGAAGATAATGCAATACCAATATCAGTTGTACCACATATTTCTTTACGACTAGTTAAATAGGCATTTGATGCAGTTTGTAAAAAGAATGTAATAACTACAAATATAATCATCCATAAATAAATATTAGTCATAGTATATTCTGTCCCAGAAATCATTGTCATAATTAACAATACAAAATAAACTGCAAATGCAGATATAAAAGTCCATATATTAGTGCTTGCTAAATCATTAATAGTCGCCATTATATTTGTATTATAGAATTATATTTTTTATTATAAATATTTTTTATAATGTATCCTAGCTTAGTAGAACCAACTATAAAATATATTTTACAATCAGAGCTAAAAACAAGTAGAGATTTAAAATTTAATAGAAATAGTTTTTTTTATAACATAATATGTTTTGTAGCTATTATTAGTGTAATTGGGTTTATATTATGGTTACAATATAATGGAAAGAAAGATGTCGTAAAAATGATTGAAAGAGAGAATAAAAAAAGAGATTATATATTGTCAAAAATACAAATGTATCAAAAAATAAAGACAAGCGAATATACAAATATTCCTATGTAATATATAATGGGAGAATTGAGAGATATATATACAAACTTAGAAAAAATAGATAACTCAATACAAAAACTTATTAAGAAAAAAGTAGAAACAAAAGAAAAAATCCTAATCTTATTAAAACAATACGAAGATAAATATTTAGAATTAAAAGAAAATAGAAAAGGAATAATAAGTAATTATGAATACTCAGAATTATTAAAAAATAGATTAAATGAATCTAAGGAAAAATTACTTACTATAAAATATGAAATTATTTATGATTTATTTGATGATACAACAAAAGACAAATATACTGCATTAGAAGATACTGTAAATCATTTAAATGAAGAATATTTGACATTTATTAAAAAAATAAAAGATAAAGAATCTAGCAATATAAAAAAAACACAAGAATTATATTTTCAATTGCAAAAGATAATTGATGAATATAAATATATCGATGATATTAATGATATAGACTCTAAAAAAGAAATATATTCTAGATTTATTAAATTACAAAGAGCTATTATGATTAATAAAAATATCGGATTTAATTTATTCGAAGGAAAAGAAAAACTAAGATATACAATTGATTACAGACCTTATGTTGAATATTTATTAGATGATTTAAATAAAAATAAGTTATCTCAAAATTTGGTTGAAGAAATAATGCCAATTGAAATTGAAGAGATTGAAGATAATTTAAGTAATACGAATAATAATCAACCACCTCTACCTAAACAACCAAATCCTCAAAGAAAAGAAATGACAAGTATAAATAATATTTTAGCCAGTAGTAATGAAGAATCATAAAAATATAATAATATATTATATGTTATTCAAAATAATTGATGTACGCATTTTTCTAATCAGTTTAGCACTTGGTTTATTTTATATTTATATTATGGATGAATACAAAAAGGTAATTATTATTTATCCTACACCAGATAATATTAAAACAACACAATATAAGGATAAAACGGATAGTTGTTTTTCTTATAATTTAAATGAAATTAGTTGTCCAAGTGATGATGATAAATATTATAAAGTAGAAATGCAAAAGTAAAAAAATAAATCATAGTAATATATAAATGTCTAGATTGAAAAAATTATTAAACAGCAAATCAAGTAGTATGGTTTTATCTATTATTCTTGGTTTAGGATTAGCAAGTATATTTAAAATGAGTTGTGATAGTCGTAGTTGTTTAGTATATCAGGCAGCAGATTTAGAAGGAAAAAATATTATCAAATACAATGATAAATGTTACGAAGCAAAACAAAAAGCAGAAACATGTGATAATTCAAAAAAAATAATAGATGTTTAATGAGTTTAAATAAATATAGTGATTTCTTTTTTATTTTTAATGGACGACCCTCGTATGAATCAAGTTATGGAGCAATCTACCAGTATTATGAATTTACCAATTGATAATAATATTCAAGACAATTATGATTTACCAGAGAAAAATATAAATTATACTCAACGTGGAATAGATAATTCTATAAATATACCCATAGAAACATCCAAAGAGAGACAAGTTAGATTTGCACCAACAACAAAAGATTTAGTAGAAAACGAACCATCCAATGGAATAAAAGATATACATAAAGTAATTATATTAGCAACTATATTCTTTCTTTTATTTAGTGATTCAAAAGTAAAAACATATTTAATTAATATTTTAGTAGTTATTTTTGGTGATTTTCTAAGAACAGCTGGTGGTAGTACTACCAAAGTTGGTTTAGTATTTTATTCTATTTTATATGGTATTACTTTGTTTATTGTAACAAGTATAATTGATATTTCTGCATTAAAATTTTCATTTTAATAAATCCAATATTCATTATAATAATCATAATAATATATCTTATTATCTTTATTAACATATATGGATTTTCCTTCAAAAAAACCATCTAATCTAAAATTTATAAATTTTACATGAAAGGTTTCTTCAAAACTATCTTGTAATTTTTTATTATAGGATTGAATTAAATCTTGAACAGTGGTTTTCATTTTATAAATGTAATAAACGTTTATTGTTTAATACATTTGATTATAATTTGTTCTGTACCGACGAGATGCGTTCTGTCTTCTTCTTGTTCCTTTACATCTTTTACACTTTCGCATATGTCTTCTGTACGTTCTCATTATATATTCTAAACTGAATAGAAAAAATGCAAAAAAATATATTTAAAATAAATTTTAATTATTATAAAAATATTATGAAAATATTATGAAAATATTATGAAAATATTATGAAAATATTATGAAAATATTATGAAAATATTATGAAAATATTATGAAAATATTATGAAAATATTATTCTAAATAAACATATTTAAAATAATTGAAAATAAACAAATATAAAACATTACAATTAAATAATATTTAATAGATAAATATACAAAACTACAAATTTTACTAAACCATGAATCATTTATTTTTTTATTATTTTCTAAAATTACAGAATTTACCTCGTCTTCTAAATTACAACTTTCATCATAATATTGTTTTTTTAAATTTTTATTAATCATTTTTTCTTTTTCATTTTCTTCTCTAAGATGTTGAATTAATTTTCTCATTTGATAATTTTTTTTCTTTAACAAATTATATTTTGGTTTGTTCATTTTATAATCATCACTTTCAAAATATTCTAATAGACATTTATTTACTTTACGTGTAATTAATCGTCCATCTCTATCTGTTATCATATTATCATTTACAAATTCTTGAATTACTTCTTTGATATTGTCAAAGATAGACATATTCGATATATTCTTTTTTACAATAATAATATACAATTATTTTCTAATCAATTTTTTTGTGAATCTATTTGGTTTATATCTTAAAAATAAATCTTTAAATTTACCAGTTTTTTTATAGATATGATACTTTTTATTTTTATCTTGACGAATATCTTCAATAGTAAGTTGTGTCCCAACACATGGCATATTAAACCTTTTTAAAATAATATCTTCATTTTTATCTCCTTTATTTTCTATATTATGTAATAAATAACAATAGGATAATAATTTATTTTTTGAAATACCTACTATATTATCAATAAAGGACATTGCATAATAGATGCTTAACATAGTATCTATACTTGCAATTTTTAAATTATCAATTACATTATATGATTGACAAGAATCTGTCTGTATTACATAAAATGCAGGAATATTATCAATTGACAATTCATAAAATTCAATAAATTTATTTTTATAATGTTTTATTTGAGATAAATTCAATTTTTTAATAATAGTTTGAGGTTCTTCTGTTAAAATAAATACAGAATATTGTTGTTTTGTTTGGTATTTCTTTAAAAATAAATGTTGATAATAAAACATTGCATAATTACCTAATAATACCTGGTCATCTATTTTTTTAAATAATTCATTAAATTTTTCTTTAAAATAAGTTGGTAATTTTTTTTCTTCTACATTACAATTTCTTAATAACAATGGATGAGAATGGTTTAATAATTGTAAACGATTGTATACCTTTTCCCAACGAGAGATATCACCCAAAGGTCTTGATAATTCTAAATACATACTCATACGTAAATAGTTATAAGGTGCATAATAAATGCCTTTATTATAAATCGATTTCTCTAATAAATTATTATATAAACTTTCATCAATCTGTGTAATATCAACAATTGGAATAAAATTAACAAAAATTTTAAAAGTACCATCATTTACTGCACTTTTAACTTCTATGTCTTCATATGTTTTTGCCAATAGATTAGATAAATGTATCGCATCACTTTTTGCATGTGGAGAGAAAAAGTCATAATCTGGTACATCAATGTCTTCATAAAATTGTTTATCTTTTGGTAAAAGTGTATTAATTGCCATACCTCCGTAACCAATTAATTTTTTATCTATTATAAATCGTTCAATGTTATAAAATAATTCAGGCTTTGTATATTTTTTTAATTTATGTTTTTTCTGAATCTTTTCATTTTTTTTAATAGCGCTTAAAAGCATACTTATATTATTCTTTTAATTAAATTTTGCCTCACTTTTTAAAATAATTCCATAGGCTAGATTATTATTAGAATTTGTTTTATTTTGTTTAAATCTATATTCAAATTGTTTAAGATATTCATCATTAATTTGATAATTCATTCCAACAAATTGAATTCCTAAATTAATTCCGCTAGTAATAGAATCATAATTAAGAGCATCTCCATTTAAATCTGGATAAACAACATTTAAATAATTATCATAACCATATATACCGGTTGAATTAGAGTTAGTTAAAGTTGTTGTATCAATATTACTAATAACTGTACTTTCTCTGTATATTTTATTTGTAAGAGTACCTAATTGTAAAGAACAAATATTTCTTAGTTTAGATTTACTATAATTTGAAGAACCTGTTGGGTCAATAAGAATAAATATTTTTCCTCTTGCTTCTTTCATAGTTAAATCGTCAATTGGTGTATTTGAATAATTACTATATATATTTTGTTTGAATGTATTAATTAATAAATCGCACATTTTGTCAAGTGTATCAACTTTATTGGTGTATAATCTAAATATTAAAAACAAAGGATCGTCTGAATTTTTACTTACAGAAGGTTCTGTAAAATTTGTTTTAACAAATGTCATAGTTTCTGCAAAATCAAGTGAATTATATAATTCTTTATATTTAAAATTATTATTAGAGTCATTTGATAATGAACTTGCAGATATGATTGGTTTATTATTTTTGGAATATATTTGAAAATCCAATGCTCTAACCCCAAATTTTGCACAATGAGTTAACGCACAATTATCTACATAATCATTTTTTAAATTTCCAGCGCAGCATGCATTATAAGCAGTTTTAATATGATATTCTTTTAATGTAGCATTATTATGAGTATTATCATTTGGTACTTTTACAATCGAATACTGATAACTATCTTTATCTAAAATATTACAATTAGCCGTTCTTTTATTAAAAGCACTATAAATATATGAAAAAACAAAAAAAATTATTATTATAGTCATTAATAATGTTATTAGTGATGAATTTGAAAAAATATTTTGAATTTTTACCTTCATTTTTTGTGCAATATCTTCTGGATTTTCTGTTGGCATTATTAAATTATAATAAGTATATATAAATATTATTTTATAAGATACTTATAAATATGGCAGGAGGATTATTAAATATAATATCTTTTGGTAATCAAAACATTATATTAAATGGAAACCCATCTACAACTATGTTTAAAGCAGTTTATTTAAAATATACAAATTTTGGATTACAAAAATTTAGACTAGATTTCGAAGGACAAAAAAATCTAAATTTAAATAATGATTTAGAATTGTCTTTTAAGATTACAAGACATGCTGATTTATTATTAGATACTTATTTAGTTTTTAATTTACCTGATGTATGGAGTCCAATTCTACCGCCACAAAATTATTTAGATTGTTGGAAGCCATATCATTTTCGATGGATTAAACATATTGGAGCAAATATTATAAAAAAAGCATCTCTTGTTATTAATGGTCAAACAATTCAAAGTTTTACTGGTGAATATTTAAAAACATTAGTGAATCGTGATTTTCCAATTTCTAAAAGAGAAAAATTCTATAAAATGATTGGACATGAAGAAGAACTATACTCACCAGAATTTGCATTTAAACGACCAAATCGTTATCCAACTTCATTTTTTCAACCAAACATAGTACCAGAGCCATCAATACGTGGAAGAACTATTTATGTACCTCTACATTTTTGGTTTTCATTTTCTTCTAAACATGCTTTACCATTAGTTTCTCTTCAAAATAGTGATGTATATATTAATTTAACTTTAAGACCAATTCGTGATTTATATACAATTAATGATATAACAAAAAACAAGGAAAATAACTTTAATACTGATAATCCAATAAGACCAAATTTTATAAATGAATTACATTTACCATATCGTTTTTTTAGTCCTCCAAAAGATTTTCTTCTTTCAAGTCAATATTATAATACAAATAATAATTGGGATACAGATATACATTTAATGAGTACTTATGGATTTTTAACAATGGAAGAAGCAAGAGTTTTTGCTTTGAACGAACAAAAATATCTAATTAAAGATGTTTATGAGAATGATTATTTAAACATTGTTGGTAATAATACTTTTCGTATAGAAACAAACAGTTTAGCTACAAGTTGGATATGGTTTTTTAGAAGACATGACCATATTGAAAGAAATGAGTTTTCTAATTATTCAAATTGGAAGTATCATAACATGTTAACAAGTGAATTAATTCCAGCACCAGAGTTAAGTGAATATATTGTAGGTGATACTACAATTGGTCCAGGTTTAGATTTTGATGGTATAACAAATATTGATGGTATTATTAATTATAAAATTAAAAATTCTCAATATTATATTACTCCACCCCAAGACATAAATAATAATAAAAATATAATGACAAGATGCTCTATATTATTTGACGGACAAAACAGAGAACATGATTTTGATGCTGGTATTTATCATTATATAGAGAAGTACAAAGCATGTGAAGGTGGAATAGAATATGATGGGTTATATAGTTATAGTTATGGATTAAATACAAGTCCATTTGAAACACAACCAAGCGGTGCTATCAATTTAAGTAAATTTAAGAGAATAGAATTATCAGTATCGACTATACTACCCTCTATTGATCCAAGTAATGTAGAATTCAAAGTTATATGTGATATAGAAGGAACACCTATTGGTACAGTTGAAAATCAAAATAATTCAATCTATGACCATACATTTGATTTACATTTTATGGAAGAAAGATATAATTTAGTTAGAATTGTAGGTGGACAAGCTGGATTGATATTTGCTAGATAATTTTAGAACATAAATGTATTGGTATTTCTCTTGAACCAAACATGTCTGCTGAATATTGTCCTTCTCTTGGATATAAATCAAACCCTTCTCTTGTGTAATAATAATAAAATAATATTATTGCAATTATAAAAAATAATATATATATCATTATAAAATACATATATATATTAATGTCGAGTACACCGAATGCTATTATTACACTTGATAAAAAACAATTAACATTAGCAGGAATTACAACTGATAATTTAAAACATCCTGCTTTATATCCAACATCTAAAACAAATGTTGAATCTACTAAGAATGATGGTCCTATAACACAAGATTTTGATATTATATTAGGTTCATATATAACCATTACTATCAAATCAGGAGCATACTTTTATATTATAAGACAAAATGAAACAGAAACATATACATTTGATTTTAAAAGTAATTCACTAGAAATCAAATTTACAGTACCACAAAATGATACGACTCAATATTCTAAACCCGGACAATTTACAATACCTGGTACAAATAATTTACTTAAATTTGAATATAATACATATGGAAGCACTATGACACCTCCAAATGGAGCAAATAATTTTTATCATTTAGTAGTTACAAGTGGAATAGTGGATATAGTTTATTTAAAACCAAATTTGAATATAAATAATTTTATAAATTCTAATAATAATTCTAAATTAGAACCAGTTGATGATTTAAATATTACTGTAAAACGTTTTATTATAGATCTTGGTTTTGATTTATTAATCATGTTTATTTCATGGTCAACTATTATTAAATTATCCTATGATGTGTTAAATAAAAATGCAGAGGATTTATACCCAATAGACCCTAAAAGCAAACCTTATTGTAGTGGTAAAAATACTGTAATGGGTCTAACATTAAAATATGAAGATGATAATTTTTCAGTAGATTACACACCAAATGAATGTAATAAAGAATCTAACGATAATTACATGTTTTCTTTTTTTGGTTCTATTTATGATTCATTACGAGGAAAAGACAGAGATTTAAATTTTTCTAATGGATTAATTGGATTTTATTTGTCTTATTTTTTAACAAATAATATTAGTTGGGCATTCACATGTTTACATTATTTTCATAAACTGTTTAGTTATATACATGAAATTATATTCAAAACAACAAATATACCTATTAGGTCTGTATTATTATTAGGTCTATTAATTTCAATCCATACAACTATGTTTTATCTTATTGATAAGAAAAAAGATACATATAATAATTTTGGTCAAATATTTATAAGTCGTCTTCTCTCTTTTATTACATTATTGTTTTCTTATTTTACTCCATTGTTTTTATTGATAGTATTAGTTATTATTTTGTCTAACTTTCAAACTATTTTTAATTTAATGAAAGGCCCACCACTAATAATTTTACTATTTATTTTATTATTAGTTATTTATTTTTCTATATTTCCAGTTATATATTTCATAATAAGTGGATTAATTAAAAAAAATAAAGATTTAAACTCATTCATGGACTATATTAATGTTGCAGTTAATGTAAAAAATGAAAACATAATTGTTCAAACAATTAAATATTCTTTATTATTACTTGCTGTAATATATGGATTATTATTTTCATTTGGTACAGAGTTATATCTTATATTTTCATCTATACCACTATTATTCAAAAATGATTTTATAAAAGAGAATAAAGAATCTTTAAAATGGTATTTAGGTTCTCTGGTTATAGCATTACTATATTCACTACTATTTCGCGTATCTACGTTTGATGTACAATATATTTTTCCATGTACCGCAGGAATTATTGGAATGATTGCAGTATATTTATATGTTATGAAATAATTATAATTAAGTAATTTAAATAATAATTCATAATAAAATGAAATGAATAAAAAAAAGAATAAAACGAATCAAAAATTACCGAGAGAAACAAATCAAAAATTACCGAGAGTTAGTATATGTACCCCTACTTTTAATCGTAGACCATTCATTAAAGGTTTAATTCAAAATGTAATGAACCAAAAATATCCAAAAGAATTAATAGAATGGATTATTGTTGATGATGGAACTGATAAAATTGGTGACCTAGTAAAAGATATACCATTTGTAAAATATATTGCAGTAAACGAGAGAATGCCTCTTGGAAAAAAACGTAATTTTATGCATAAAGAATGTACTTTCCAAAATGATAATGATATTATTGTTTATATGGATGATGATGATTTTTATCCACCAGAGAGAGTATCTCATGCAGTAGATAAATTAACTAATTCATCTGCATTATGTGCTGGTTCTAGTGAAATGTATATATGGTTTAATACTTTGAATAAAATGTATCGTTTCGGTCCATATGGTCCAAATCATTCAACCGCAGGAACATTTGCTTTTAAAAGAGAACTATTGAGATCTTCTCACTATGAAGATGAGGCATTGCTTGCAGAAGAGAAATATTTTTTAAAAGATTATACAGTTCCATTTGTTCAGTTAGATACCTTTAAAACAATATTAGTTTTCTCTCATGAACAAAATACATTTGATAAGAGAAGATTAATAGATACGTCTAATAAATATTGTAATGAATCTTCACACAAAGTAAGTCATTTTATTAAAGATGAAGAATTACGTAGTTTTTATATGAATGATATAGAAAAATTATTAAAAGACTATGAACCAGGCGATATTAAAAATAAACCAGATGTAATTAATGAAATTAAGAGAAGAGATGAAGAGAGAAATTCTCAACGACAACAACAGGTTACTATTACTACACCAGATGGAAAAACTCAGGTATTAAGCAATAATGATATAATTGAATTATTAAAACAAAAAACAAATGAAGTAGATGAACTAAAAAAACAACTAGAAAATAAAAATAATATTATAAATCTTTTAATTGGAAAAATAAAGTTGCTCGATTCAACTCATTCGGTGTCAACTCTTCCTTAATTTGATTGTTAATTATTTTTATAAATAAATCCTTTTTACAACAATTTAATTTTGCACATAAACTATTTATAAATATATTATTGTTATATTCATTACTATATTTAGTTAAAACTTTGGTAAATCTATATTCTGATACATTTTTATAATTAATATTTGTATTTTGATACAAATAATAGTTATGCAATATTTTAATATAATATGACATTTCATTAAATACCCATAACTGTTTTTTAAAACTGATGCGATCGAAATAATCACCTGTACAAAAGTTTGTTAAGAAATTTAAATAAAAATCATTATCAGAAGATTTTAAATTATCAATAATGTTTTCATGAAACAATAATGCTTGTGTTGCCTTTTCATTATCTATCATAAAATCTTCATTAAATTCTTTTGTCATAATTTGTTTAATATTTTGTTGTATATTTTTTTCATATTTATTATAAGATAATTCAATTGGACGATTTAGATGTACTACATTACATATTTTTAGTAATTCTTTTATTTTTTTATCATGAATATTTGTACCAGATAATATGATTGAAAATCCTCTGTTTATTTTTTTCTTTTCTTCTAGCTTAAATTGTTTTAATAAACTAGTCAATACTTTTTTTTCGTGATTATTTAAAAAATCAATATCATCTATTACACAAATTTTTTTATTGTTATTTTTTTTAAATAATTCTAATATATTTGGTTGTATATGAATATGAATATCTTCAAACCCATTAATATCATGTATTGATATAAATTGTGTATCTTTTAATTCTTTTAATAATTTAGTTTTACCAACACCTGATTTTCCATGTAAATAAATAGGTTTTGTTGATTTTAAATAATGGAGTATTTGTTCCATATTCTTATAAATAATCAAATACTTTTATTTTGTTATTTAATATAAATATAAGATTATTAATCTTTACATATATTTGAATTATTAGTAATACCATCCCAAGTTATTTTACAATTTATTGCATCATTTTTTTTTGCACATAAACCACTTGTACTTCCTGTTCCTTTTGGTAAGTATTTTGTATTTGATAAATTAAAAGTTCTACAATCATTTGTAACATTATATATTCCAGTATTTACATTACAGTTTGCACCATCAAACTGATAAAAATCTGGACATTTTGATATTTCATTTGGAAATAACATTTGTGTCTGTGATTTATTTGACATTACTACTCCTAATATAGCAAGAAATATAATTAGATGTATAATAGCAATTATAATAGTTGTTTTATAAAATCCCATTTATAATAAAAAAATATATAATAAAAAAATAAAATATTATATAGTTCAATGAATAACCAAACAACAAATGGACGTTTAGACTTACTAAATTATCAAGGTGGTACTCCATTATTTTTACAAGACATGGTTCCTAATCGTGATAAATCAAATTATTATAATACAATCAAATATACTCTTCAAAACACCCAATTATCAAATCTATTTTTTTCAATTAAGAACACAGAAATTATAGAGAATGGTATAAAAAAAGGTGTTTATGAAATTTCAAATGGTAATTATGTTATTGATAAACAAGACCCTGATAATTTAAATATAATTATGCGTGCCATATATTTTCAATATGCTATTCATCAACCAACAGAAATTACCAAACAAATTGAAGTATTAAATAAAAAAGTTATTGATTATTCTGTACCTATTATATTTAGTGAATTAAAATCTTATGATTTTTATAAACGCGATGTCTCTAATCTTCCAACTCCAATGGAAAGACCTTCTTATTATCATAAAGACAATACATTAGAATTAAAGAACTTTTTCTAAATCTTCTAATTCATTCAACCAAATTTTCTTAACATTTGTACTCTCTAAAATATTCATTTCCTGAATTTTTGATTCATATTTTTCTTTTAGTTCTTTTACATTTTCATTTGAAACACTATCCATTGTCATCTTAATAAGATAATTATAAGAATTTTCCATCATCATATATTTTTTTGAAGATAACATCTCACTAATTTGTTTAGATGTTTTCTTTCTTAAATCAATCGTTTCATCTAATAATTCTTGAATATAAGTATACTTGTTCTTTAATACCTCAATTTCATCTCTTAAATCTTTTAATTGTACTTCTTTTCTTGTAATGTAATAATTAATACGAGCACTAATAAAACTTAGAATAATATATGATGCTGAATCATAATGTGTTAATTTATTGTTTTCATCAAATAAGTTCATATTATTTGTAGATAAAGTTGATGATAGTTTAAATGTTTTAATAATTTCATCATCTGATGTCATTTCTTTTGTTAATACAATATTAAAGTTTACATCAACATCAGTAGAATAATTATTAAAATCTTTTACAATTCCATCCTCTATTAATTTCTCTAAGTAGAGTTTATAGTCATCTGTCCATGTTCCAATAGGTAATTCACTCACATCTAATGTATGTGTTGTTGTTTTACCTTTTGTTTTACTATTTAATTTATAGATTCCTTTTGTAATAAATTTAACATCATTCTCTTTTGTAATTGTTCCTTTGAATCCCTTATAGTAAGGAATAAAGTCAATCTGATCATTATCTTTGTTTGATAATGTATTTTTGATAAAAGTAATAATATCTTTTGGATTGAAACAAGGTACATCTGTGCTAAATCCTGTACCAATTCCATTTGCACCATTTACTAAAATCATTGGAATAATTGGAACATAAAACTCTGGCTCTACTTGATAACCATCATCATCTAAATATTTTAGAATCTTATCATCAGATTTAATAAAGATTTTTCTTGTAATTGGATTTAAGTAAGTAAAGATATATCTCTCAGATGCACTATCTTTACCGCCCATTAATCTAGAACCAAATTGACCATCTGGAATTAATAAATTAACATTATTTGACCCAATAAAATCTTGTGCCATATTTACAATTGCACCATTTAAACTTGCCTCTCCATGATGATATCCGGATTTCTCAGATACATAACCACTAAACTGTGCAACCTTAATTTTATTTGTTATATTTTTTAGAAAAGCACTATATAAAATTTTTCTCTGAGATGTTTTTAATCCATCCATCATATTCGGAATAGAACGTTCACAATCATATTTAGAGAAATGAATCATTTCTTTATGAATGAAATCACTGTATGTGATTCTTTCTTTGGTTGTATCTAATTTTACATTTTTATCATAACTTGTTAATATTTCCTTTCTAAATTCTGTTTTCTTTTTATTAAACATCATATCAATCTGTTCCGCATCATGTTTTGATAATTCATCAAATTCCACAATTTTTTTATTTTTAAAATATTCTTTAAACTCTTTACCAGTGCTTGTACCTAATCCCTTATAATATTGTATATCCCAACCATTAGTAGAAGTATTATTTTTCCATTCTACATATTCTTGTTCATTGTAAAAGGATATCTCTTTTTTATTTTTAAAAGCCTTAATAATTGGTGTATTCATAAATCCAAGAAAGCCAGGAATCTCTAATAGTGAACTCCATCCTGTCTCAAAGAGATTAATACATAGACCTTTGATATGACTACCATCTAAATCTTGGTCTGTCATAAATAATACCTTACCATATCTTAAACCATTTACATTCTCATATTTCTTATCTACTTCTAAACCAAGAATCTTCTTGATTTCAATGACCTCCTTGTTTTCATTAATCTTTTTTAAAGATTCACCTCTTACATTTAATAATTTACCCTTCATAGGATAAACACCATAAATATTTCGGTCTTCTGATGATAAACCAGAAATAATACCTGATTTAGCTGAATCTCCTTCACAAAGAATTAATGTACACATTTTTGAATTATTTGTTCCAGCAAAATTAGCATCAACTAATTTAGGAATTCCATAAATAGATTTAGATTTAGATCCATCTGTCTTTTTTAATTGTTGTTTCTCTTTTAATTCGCTCATATCACAAGATGCACTCATAACACCCATGTTTGCTAACTTTTCAATAAATTTGTCACCCACTACACAAGAAGAACCAAACTTGGATGGAATTGTAGTTAAATAATCCTTTGTTTGACTATCAAAGGATGGATTCTCAATTGTCGAATTCAGAAAGATACATAATTGTTCTCTAATAATAGATGGTTTCACCTCAATCTTTTTCTTTTTTAAAATATGGGCTGTCATTTTTTTAATAATTTGAGATACAATATATTCTACATGACGTCCTCCTTTTCCAGTAAAGATACCATTCACAAACGACACTTGTTTAAACTCATCACTTAAACATACAAAGTAACTCCAATTATCATGGGTTTCTGAAACAGTATCCTTATCTGTATAGAGAGATACATAATGACTAAAATCTTTTACACTACATAATTCATTATTGTATTTTACTTTTACATCTTTCGATGTAACACCAGCAATGTCATAAACTCTTCTCTGAAACAGTTGAATCATAGATTCAGTTAGTCCTTCTAAACCAAGACGTTTATAATCTGGAATAAAACTAACTGTTGTATATGGCTTCTTTTTACAATTTGTGATTACTGGTGGATGAATAATATCTAAATTTTTTTCAAATGTTTGAACATATTTTAACCCACGTTTAGCATCAACTGTTTCTATTTGCCCCCAAGTTGACCAAATTAATACTAATTTAAATCCAAAACCATTTTTACCACCAGTAATCTTTTGTTCTTCTTTGTTATAATTAGTAGATGTTCGTAAATGTCCAAAAATCATTTCTGGAATCCAAATTTTATAATCAGGATGCATTTCTACATCAATACCTTCACCATTATTAGTTAATGTAATTTTATTATTTTCAATCTCAATATTAATCATATTCACTACATCTGTATCAGGTGCTGTCTTTTTTTTCATTTGTGTACGAATTACATGGTCACGACAATTTACGATACCTTCATCAAATAATTTATAAAGAGCTGGATTATATTGAATATCTTCCATCACAATTTTATTATTTTTTAAAATGTATACTGGACCATTTGTTAACTCAACCGAACCAATATAAGTATCAGGGTTATCTAAGATATGCTCCTTATCGGTTTTCTTTTGGTACTGTTTGGAAAGACTTGCCATGTTGTTTTCTACCTTTTTATAAAGAATTATTTTCAAATCAATTTTATCTATGTTATTTAATGACAACCAGAGGATATTGTAGTAAGATATGTGAAAAAGAAATTTATCCAATTCCTTCAAACAATATATCTAAGAAAATGTTACAATCTAAATTAATAAGACTTAATGGTAGAGGTGCAGTTGCATATGATAATACTCTTTCGTATATGTATACACATACTATTTTGTCTGGTAATTTTGATGATAATAAATCATTACTTTTAAGTATAAGATATAAGGCATATATGCGTTATTTTTCATCTAGTGTAAAATGTGGTGATAATGGAAAAAAGGCATCTGAAATTTATAATATGTTGCAAAGTATTATTGCTAGCTTGACAAAGGCAGAATACAATCATGTATTTGATATTATAGAACAAGTAGATGTATCTGAAAATATAGTTTATAAAGAAACCGAAATTACTTTTTATGTTGTTGTCAGAGAAATGTATAATTATGATTATTTCATAGTAAAAAACATAACTAGTGATTATTATTTATATCCTAAAAAAAAATATGTGTTTGATTTATCTGACCCTTCTAATTTGAATCGTAAATTTTGTTTATCTGAAAAAAAAGATGGTATTAAAGTAAAAGGATTAACATATGAAGGTATACCAGGTAATTCAGGTGCAAAAATGTCATTTGATGTTCCAGATAATTTAACATCAGGTAATTTATATGTATTTAATGATAATATTCGTTTTGAAAATGGTAATTTATATATAGACGAAGCATATGGTAGATGGGGATATAACATAGAATATATTAATGTAAAATTAACTACATTTATTCAAATTAATAGTTATATTAATACAACCCCTTATAAATTTATATGTATTAACCAATATAGTAATTTAGCAGTGTATGAATACAAAGGTCCCAAATATTATTTTAATAACAATATTAATATTGATATTCTCACAGATTTAGATACAAATCGTTATGTTGTTAGTTATGGAACTTATTACATATATGTGCCAAAAATATATACAGCTACATTATTAAATAATGGTTATCAAGACTCTATTAGTTTTATTGGTGATTCATCTACAAAAACAACAGAATATCTTACAGATTTAAATTTAGCTACTAATCCAGTAAGTGGTAATTATAATTTTTATTACGATAAAATTGTTATGACTGTTTATAAACCATTTAAGCCTATGACATTTTATTCAAAGCGTTATGGTTATTTAGGTTCAGTAGGATTATTATATTTCTCTGATTCTTGTATTGATTATGGAGGTTCATCTAATGCTAATTATTATATAGAATATGGAGACACTGCAACTTATTATGGTATTCAAACACAAACTAAATTTAATATTATCACCGATAACTTGAATAATTATATTACTTTTAATGATAATACAAATATCAATATAAAATACGGAATGTACATAGGAGAATATTATATATTTAATATTCCACAAAATAAACCTATTACATTTTTAAATCGTGGTAAAGAAAATATTGTTAATTTGAATTCAGTAAGTGGTAACTATGTATTAGGATTAGGTCCTGATGGAAATACATATAAATTCTATTCAGGAACCTTATTAGTTACAATTCGTGGTAATTTTGGTTTCATGTCAGTATATAGTATTTTCTCTGGTTATATGGGTGGTTATGCATTAATTAAGTATGGCTCTCAATTTGATAATACATCTTATTATCCAGATCCTTTATCAGTTCCAAAAATAGATGAATTACCGGCAAACACAACATTTAATGAAATAATTACAACACCAATATATTATAGCTTAAATTATACATCACAAAATGTAGATATTCCATTTTCTGACTTATATACAGGTTTATATTCAATTGTTTATAATGAGGTTACACTAATAGATAATAATATAATTATAAATAATATTACACCGTATAACATTCAAAATAAATATACATTAAAAAATGGATTATATGTGTTACGTTCAAATGGAAATTATTTAGCAATATTAAATTTAGGTAAAACTAATTCTATCAAATATTATGGAAGTTTGTCCACAGATAGAATAAGTCCAGATGGTAATACATATATTTATTATAAGGATTTTATTGTTATTTATGTATATGGAAATTTTGGATTTGTTAGTTTAGATATTTCAGGAAAAGGAGTTGGAATTTATATGTTGGCATATGACTTATAATTTTTTATTTTCTCTATTTAAAATATAATGAAAACATTTGGTTCGAGAGCAGAGGTATTTCATGGAACAGCAAAAAAAACTACTGGCGGTTTAATTAAATCTGATTTAATGAAAAATAAACATGGAGAAATTGTTTCTAAGAAGAAACATATGACTGCTAAGAAAGAGAAACGTTTAGAGAAAGCAGGTTATTTTACTCAAAAGGGTAAATTCGGTTTTGTTCGTAAAAGTATGAAGAAGACACAGAAGAGTAAATCAAAGAAGTAATTAAAAAATTGAAGCTACTAATTTAAGAATATATATACATTAATTACAACACATCTCAATTTGTAAATGTCAATTGAATTGTCTATTAACAAAATACCTACTTATTTACATGATTCAGAATTATATAAAAATATTAAAGATGATAATAATGAAACTATTATAATTCCAGAAAAATATTTTAAAGAAGATATTATTATAAATTCAAATGATGATTTAATTTTCTATATTAATTTATTAGAATATTGGATGATTAATAATATTCCTGATCAAATCTATAAATATGTATTAAAAAATAAAGATTCTATTGTAATAGATGTAAATGATAATAATATTAATAAAGAGATTAATATTATCATTAAAACAGTATATTCAAAATTATCTTATAAGGCGATAAAATGCAGATATTTAAATTTATTAAAATATTTACACAAACATGGATTTTCTTTGGATAAAAGAACATGCGAAATTGCAGCAGAAAATGGTTCATTCTATTGTTTAAAATATGCTCATGAAAATGGTTGCCCATGGAATGAATCTATATGTGAAATATTAGCAAAAAAAGGATATATTAAATGTTTAAAATATGCTCATGAGAATGGTTGTCCATGGGATAAAAATACATGTTATTCTGCTGCGTCTAATGGTAAATTAAAATGTTTAAAATATGCTCATGAAAATGGTTGTCCATGGGATAAATATACGTGTCATCTTGCTGCATCTAATGGTAAAATTGGATGTTTAAGATATGCCCACGAAAATGGTTGCCCATGGAATGAATATACTACATTTATTTCTGCAAAAAATGGATATCCAAATTGTTTAAAATATGCCCACGAAAATGGTTGTCCATGGGATAGAAATACTACATTTATTGCTGCAAAAAATGGTAAACTACAATGTCTTAAATATGCCCACGAAAATGGTTGTCCGTGGGATAGAACTATTACAATTGCTGCTGCAAAAAATGGTAAACTACAATGTCTTAAATATGCTCATGAAAATGGTTGTCCATGGGATAAATATGTTTATAAAAAAGCAGCAATAAATGAAAAATTTAATTGTCTTAAATATGCTCACGAAAATGGTTGCCCTTATACTGGTGAGAATTATTATGATAGTGATGATGAAAGTGATAATAATAGTGATGATGATATTGATCACGAAAGTGATGAAATTTATGACGAAAGTGATGAAACTGATGATGAATAAATTCTAACCTAATAAATTATTTTCTCTATATACTAAAAATTCTTGATGTTTAAGATTTGGATATTTCAATACAATATTATCTAAATTTAAATAAAATTTATTTATCAGTTTATACATTGATAATACGTTTCCTATAATAATATTATCTATTCCTATATTTTCTTTTTTATAATAGAAAAAGTTTGTAAAAGAATATTTTGTAATATCGTAACGATGGTCTATAAATTTAATTGCCTCTTTTCTTGTAATATAATTATTTGTACCTTTAAATACATCAAATAAATCAAATCTCATATTTACAATAGGTATATCTGGTGGTATCTCTTGAACTATTTTAGATATATTATGATTCATTCCATACCACATATTTTTCCATCCAATAATAGGCATATCAGTATTACATATATTTCCAAATAAATTACCTATTATATTTATATTTTTATCAGAATCTATGATTATATTTTTAATTGCTGATCTACATTCTCTAAAATATTTATAAATAATATTTTCATTTACAACTGTTTTATCCTCTTTTATTTTTCTCCAACTTATATTATTTTGTATTATATCCCATGTATGAATATATATTTGTAAATTATATTTAGTCATTAATTCCTTTATAAACAAATATAAATTATCATCTTGAAATGATTTTCTTATATGTCCTCTTAACATAATTATTAATGGTTTCTCTTGTTTATTATTCATAGTTTCTATGGAATTTCCCATTTATATTAATATATAAATTTATATTTTATGTCTTCTTTTTGTTTTCTTTATTTTTTTTTTATTTAATCTCTTCTTTTTTCTTCCTCCAATTGTTTTATTTATTCTTGAAATGGTGTCTTGTAATCTACTAGATGAATCATTTAATACCGATAATACGGATGCATCAACTTTAACAGTACTCATTAGTTTAATATAATTTAAAAATATATATTTTATTAATAAAAATGAACAGAGAACAAAAAGAATTATTAAAGCGAATGGAAAAAGAGAATAATACAGTAGATAATACTGAAAAGATAAGACGTCTTAAACATAGTGAACGTATACGGCAAGATGTTTATACTATGCAAACAATGAAAAAATGTGTTAAACCAGAAGAAGAAAAACATATGGAAGAATGGTATAAAAAGAATTGTTCATTTCTCTATGAAAATTATAAAACAATTTTTACACGTTTATTATCAAATGAAATTAATGTACCTTTATTATTTACATTTTTGGATTGTTTGAAAAAAGTAGAAGATGGTGAACTACAACAACAAGAAGCATCATTTGAAATTGGTAAATTATTAAAACAATTATATATTGACCCAAAGATTAATGAAGAGAAAAAAGAATATAATGTTGGTAAACAAATTTCATGGAAAGATTTTAAGAAAACACAAACACAAAATTAAAATTGAATGATTGAAATAATATGAATCTATTTAAGAATAAACTCATATTATTAATAAGTAAAATGTTCTTGGTTATTGTAGAATCTCCATCTAAGTGTAATACCATTCAAAAATATTTAGGCGATAATTATAAAGTAATCGCTACGTGTGGTCATTTTAGAAGTTTAAATAAATTAGAACAAATTGATTTTGAATCCTTCTCTGTTAAATATGAAATAGAGAAACCTAAAATTATTAAATTATTAAAAGAAGAATCTCAAAAAGCAAATGAGATAATTATTGCAACAGATGATGATAGAGAAGGTGAAGCAATTGGTTGGCATATTTGTCAAGTTTGTAAACTTTCTCTCGATAAAACAAAACGAATTATCTTTCATGAGATTACAGAAAGTGGAATTAGACATGCAATAGAGAATCCTACCTATTTAAATATGAATCGTGTATATAGCCAAAATACAAGACAAATTCTAGATTTATATATTGGATTTAAAGTTTCACCTATTTTATGGAAATATGTCCAACATAAATTAAGTGCTGGAAGATGTCAAACTCCTGCATTACATTTAATATATGAACAAGAAATGAAAATATCTTCTCAATCTTATCAAGATACTCATATAGTTGTAAAAGGTTATTTTACAAAAAATTGTATAGAATTTAACTTAGAGAAATCATTAACTAAATCTGAAATAATTCCATTTCTAACTTCTCTCCATAATCATGACTTTGTATTATTACCTCCTATAACAAAAGAACAAAATATTTCACCTCCTAAAATATTTACAACTAGTTATCTTCAACAATTTGCAAATAATATTCTTCATATGTCTCCTCAACAAACTATGCGTTCCGCTCAAATATTATATGAAAAAGGATTGATTACCTATATGAGAACAGATACAGCAGTATATAGCAATGAATTCATAAGTAAAATCAAAAAACATCTCGGTGATGATTTCTCTCAACCTTTGATGGATAATTCTAATAATGGTAATCAAGCTCATGAAGGTATTCGTATTACAAATCTAATTATTCAAGATATTACTATAAATGATTCATATGCAGAGAAATTATATAAGTATATTTATAAACATACTTTACAAACATGCATGAAACCAGCAGTTATGTTTCATAAAATTTATTCTACAAAATGTCCTAATGACCTATGTTTTCAATATACAGATTCTACTTTAAAAATTCCTGGATGGAAAAAATTAGATAATGAAAAAAAGAATGAAACTAATTATTCTAGTTATCTTGATTATTTAAAAAATATATCTCTAATAAAGGTTCTCTCTAATGAGAAATGTATTAATCCATCATTTCATTGGACAGAGTCACAACTTGTAAATCAACTAGAAAAGAGAGATATTGGGCGTCCATCTACTTATACAAGTATATTAGAATCTATTTTAACTAAGAAATATGTTTCCCTAGGTAAAATAGTAGGACAAGAATTAAAATTAAAAAAATATGAATTTATACCAAATAAGGATATTATAGAAACAGAGGAAGTAAAAATTATAGAAGAAAACCATAAATTATCATTAACCAAATTAGGAAGAGAAGTTGACGAGTTCTGTTATAAACATTTCTCTGATTTATTTAATTATGAATATACAACCAGAATGGAAACACAATTAGATATGATTGAAAAAGGAGAGGTAAATTGGAAAACAACTTTACAAGAATTTATTTCACATGTAAATTCATATTTAACAATCAAGAATGAAATGCCAAAACAATATAATTCATTACATGCTGGTATTTATAAGAAACATCCTGTTGTGATTAAAGATGGGCCTCATGGTTATTATGTTGATTATAATAAAGAATGTCATTCTCTTGAATATTTTGAAAATATAAGTATGATACCTATATGGATAGAGAAAGGCGAGATTTCTTCTGATGATTTGGATACATTAATTAGTTATATTGAAAATAAAACAAATCCAAATATAATTGTTGAGATAAATCAAAATTGGAGCTTACGAACAGGCAAATATGGTAAATATTTATATTACAAAACAAGTAAAATGAAATCACCTAAATTTTATAAGATTACAATTGATACAGAAAATAAAAATGAATTAGAAGACTATATCATAAAAAAATATAAGAATATATAAATGAGTAGTGTTATTGAATTAAAAAAATTAATAATAGATACATTCAGAGAAAAAGATCGTCAAATTGTAAACCCTATCTTTATCTCAGTAATTCTAGTTGGCTTTATTATAAAAATAGGATTTGGTTCTAATGTTTCAGCTAGTGATGGTTCTACTGGACCAGCAAGTTCATCTATATGGGGTTATGGTATAATTATAATGGGTTTGATAGGTATTATATATTCAAATCTTAATCCAGGATTAAATGAATGGGAATCTATTAAAAATTTACCATATTCTATTATTTTATCTATTGTACTACTTTCATGGTTAATTTCTCTCAATACAAATTATTTCAAACAAATTAATTCTCTTGAAGTACCAGACCAATATTTTATGTGGTCAAATTATTCAACAATATTACTCATGTTTTTATTAGGTATATCAATTGTACAATTTATTCTTTATAAAATAAAATCTGATGAATCTATGTCACATATTAAAAATTTAAATGTATATTCTTATGTATTATTATTTTTTAATTTTATTACTATTATTATTCAACAAATTATATTAGATAGTTTTACTGTTGATGGATAATTTAATTGTTAATCCAATATTTGTATCTGTCTCCCAAATTCCAGAAACTCTTATATAAATTCTAACTTTATTATCTTTAATATCTTTGATATCATTTACATAAATAACCATATTATGAAGTATGGTATTATATAATGTCAATATGATTGATTTATTTGTATGAATATTTAAACGATTTAATATTTCTTCTTCTATTTGTTTTATTCTTGATAATGAATCATCTGAATAATTTAACGATAATTTATATTTATCATTATCATATGTCATGAATGAATAATCTACATCCAAATATAATAATAGTGAATTCAAAGTAAATAATTTTGTATTATAAATAATTTTATAAAACTTTGTATAATTAGAAAATTTATTAGGTATTGGTTTATGAAAAACAATTTTATCTGTCTTAATGTCATTAAATGAGTAATATATGTTCATAACTAGTATATAATGAATTTGATTATTTATTTAAATAACATTTCATTAATACATTAAATGGAAACCTCTATTATTCTTTATGGTCCTGAAAATTCAGAGAAATATACAAAAGCCATGGAATATATTCGTCCACATAGTAAAAGTGACTTAAAATATAAGAGAAAAATGGAAATAGAATTAAATAATAATTTATATTATTTTAATATTTCAGATGTTCACTTTGAAATAGATTTTGAATTATTAGGTACAAATGGCAATTCTATTTGGAATGAATTTTATAATAATGTTAAATATATTGTTGATACACAAATGGTTTTTGGTATTATTTTATGTCGTAATTTTCATTTTATTGATAGCGAATTATTAATTATTTTTTATACATTTATGGTTAAGAGTAATATACGATTTATTATATGTACTAGATATATATCTTATTTACCAATTGAGATTAAAGAAATCTGTAATATTATAAATTTAAAAAAAAAATATATGGAAAATTATGATTTAGAATATAAGATATTTTGCAATAACATTATTAAATATGTAAAAAATAATGATAATGATTTATTTCAACTGAGAGAATATTTATACCAACTATCTACTTATAATTTTGATATACATAAATGTTTACAATATATTCATTTTGAATTATTAAAAACAGGTAATTTACAAATTGATATGGATGAATTAATAGAAATATTACATAAGTACAATTCAAATTATCGGTCTATTTTTCACCTAGAACATTTTATTTTGTCATTGAAAAAAAACTATTCTTACAATTAAATCCAAGCGTCGTTCTCTCTATACAGAGAAAAGTCATATTATGGATTTAAATAGCAACTATTCTATAAACTCCCTATTATCATTTTCTTCTTCTTCCACATCCGCCTTTTTTTGACTTACTTGACTTTATTCTCTTTGTTGATTTTTTATTTTTATATAATCGTTTTCTAGTTAATATCAATGAGTTGAGTAGAAACATTTTATATAATAATATAATAATAAAAACAAGAAATAAATAGAAATTATAAATAATAAAAATGAATAGAAAAACAGCTTTTATTATTTTAAATATAAAAATAGGTTATGAAAAATTAAATCAAGAATTATTAAAAAAATATTATAAAATAGCATGTTTAAAAACGCATCCAGATAAAAAAGGTTCTAACGAAGACTTTTTAAAAGTTAAAGATGCCTATGATTTTTTAAAGCAAGATTTGAATAATTTACAAAAATGTTCTACTATGGATAATAATGAAGATATTGACCATTTATATTATAATGTTTTATTCAATTATCTAGTTTTACCAATTTATTTTTATTTTTGTAAAAATACTTTTGAATTAAATCCATCACTAAATAACCTAATTAACAAAGATATGTATTATTTTAAAGAATATAGTACCTATATACCATTATGGCACAGAGAAATACAAATAAATCTAAATGAAAAAATGAATGAAAATAATGAAAAAATAAATCAAAACAACGAAAAAATAAATCAAATAATAAATATTATTATAAAACCATCATTACCAAAAAATACTTATATAGATGATGATAATAATATTTATATTAAGATTGATACAAATACAGAGAAATATAATATTGGTAACATAAGTTATTTTATTCCAATTAATGAAGACAAAAAGTATTTTAAAGGAATTCCTAGAATAAATGAAAAAAATATTTATGATGTTACAAATATTAGTGATTTAATTTTTATACGTTGTTTATGAATTATACCTTTTTACCCTTAACTGCCTTTTTTACTGGTTTTGGAGCTTCCTCTTCAACCACTTCATTTACACTTTCTACAACTGGTTCTTCTGCTTCTGTTTGTGCAGGAGGAGGAACTGTTGGCTCATCTTCGCCATCGCTTTCATATAACTCTTGCTTTTTAGTCGGTGGTTTTGGTACCTCATCACTTGCACAACTAGAATCAATCATCTTTACATAACATTTATTATCTTCTAGCTTCTCTGGCTTCTTAACTGATGCTTGGTATAGTTTCCATGTTACGCCAAACTTACCATCTGCTACATATACTCCACCACACTGAATTACACAGCATACTTCACAACCCTTTGGAAGAAATGCCTCTGGTGTTGAACCGGCATCATCTGGAAATACAAGAGCATTGTTTGCTTGTGCATCAAATAATTTAAATGTGTATTTACCATCCCACATGGGAAGCTTAACCTTAATAGTTGGTGCCCGAGATGTATCAGGCTCACCCTTTCGTTCACCCTCCTTGAACTGTGGGTATTTCAGAATTGGACGATAGTTATCTTGAAGAATTTCCTTTGTCTTCTTCTTTCCAAACCATTCAACTGAATTCTTTACTGCATCATCAAGAATCTTTTCATCTAGGTCCTTCATTAATTTTAGAAACTCACGTGATTCTTGGGTTGCAAATTCATCACGTGGGATTTGTAGACTCATATCATATTTTAATACATTATTATCTTTTTTAGAACTACCATCCTTATCCTTATTTGGGTCAAAGTAAGTTGCACCATACGAGATGAACGCAGGAACATTAACATATAGAGATTTTTTTACAAGTGAGTTTAAAATACCGATACTCTTACCGCCGACACTATTGGTCTTTGGACTAGTGTATACCATGTACTTAGGGTTGAATTCGTTTGCTGAGACAATCATGGAAGACATTTTGCTTGCTTTTATACATATTAATATAGGCATTTTCTTTATATCAATTTTTTTTTTATTATCTAACAGATATGATATGAGAGTATAAAATTTATTAAAAATAAATAACATTACTATATATAATAAATGTATCCTATAACATATAAAGATTATGAATTATTGAAAAAAAATAATTACACTGTAAAAGAGCTAAAAGAAATATTTAATTATTTTAAAATTAAACCTAAAAATAAAAAAAAACAAGACCTAGTCGATGAATGTTACTCTTATTTAAGATTTTCATATTATATTACAAAGATTCAAAGGCAATGGCGTAATAAAATAATTCGTTTGTTTAAAAATAGTCAAGGCCCTGCAATATATAATCATACATTATGTAATAATGTAGATGATTTTTTAACAACTGAGAGAATGAATGAAATTGATTATTATTTTTTTATTAGTTACAAAGATAACGATGGTTTTATTTATGGTTTTAATATCATTTCTCTCTATAATTTAATTATAAAAGATAATTTTACAAATCCATATACACGTAATCCATTTTCAGAACAATTTATATCTACAATAAAAAAAAGAACAATATATAATAAAATATTAGGAAAAATAAACCATTCTATTAATGAACAAACACAGTATCAAACGATTGACCAAAAAATAGTTGGTCTTTTTCAGAAAATGGATAATTTAGGTAATTATACTCAAAGTGAATGGTTAACTAAATTACCAATATTTAAATTAAAACGATTTATTATAGAATTATATGATATTTGGAATTATCGTGCTCAATTAACACAAGATGTAAAATTGTTAATTTGTCCTCCTAATGGTAATCCTTTTGCAAGTATACCTTTACAAACAATTGAGTTGAATACAAACATAAATATCTCTCTTCTAAAACATTATTGTTATATAATCATTCATTTATTTATTCATAGTGCTATATTGAGAGAAAACCAAGCACTCGGGGCAATATATGTTCTCTCGGCATTAACTATGGTAAACCCAGAAACAGCCGAAGCATTACCATGGTTATATGAATCTGTAATTTAACAGAAATAGGATTATTTAATTTATTACAATATAAATAAATTAAATAACTTATTTATTGTTTACGACTTCTGCGAGTCTTTCTTCTTCTACGTCTGCCGCCCACGGTTGGCGGTACTGGTTGTGTTTTTTCTGATGGACTTGGTGGTGGTACTGATTCTGATGGACTTGGTGGTGGTACTGATTCTGATGGACTTGGTGGTGGTACTGATTCTGATGGACTTGGTGGTGGTACTGATTCTGATGGACTTGGTGGTACTGATTTATTTGTTGATACTGATGGAGTTACGAATCCCTTAATTGTATTAATGATTCCATTACCTCCTCTATTCATTTTTCTAGTTCTTCTAGTTCTTCTAGTTCTTCTAGTTCTTCTAGTTCTTGGCATATATAATTAGAGAATAAATTATATTTAGCGTATAAAAAATGATTCATAATAATTATTTTTTTATATTCGTTCAAAATAATTATTTATTTCTAGAAAATCAACCATGTAAGGGTTGTGTTTTAATACTTATTTTAAATATATTATATTATGCCTAAAATGAATATAAAAAGGACTCTCTATAATAAGGTATAATAGTAACAATGTCTACTGCTACCAAGTCCGCTCCTAAATCCACTAAACCATCCGCAAAGGCTGCTAAGACTGCCGAGCCAGCTGCTCCTGCTCCACCTGCTGTCTCCGCCGATAAGCCAAAGAAGGGCAAGAAAACCGAGACTACTACTGCACCAGTAGTAACTGAGACTCCTGCACCAGTAGTTCCACAGACTGAGAACGAGGTTGTAACTGCTTCTGCTGATACCAGCATTACTGACCTTTTTGCAAAGTACAACAAGTCTCTTCAAGATTTAACTTCTCAACTTGCAACTCTTAAAAGCGAGTTCCGTGTAATTGAGAAGGGTGTTTCTCACAAGATGCGTACTCTTGATAAGATGAATGCTCGCAAGAACAAGAACCGCGGAAACCGTGCTCCAAGTGGATTTGTAAAGCCAACTAAGATTAGTGATGAGCTTGCTGATTTCCTAAAAGTATCGCATGGAACTCTCATGGCTCGCACTGATGTAACTCGTAAGATTAATGAGTACATTTGTGAGAAGAACCTCAAAGATGGTGCCAACGGTCGCCACATTCACCCAGATGCTCTTCTCTCCAAGCTTCTCAAATACGATGAGGCTAAGAACCCAGGACAGCAGCTTTCTTACTTCAACCTTCAAAAGTACCTTGCTCCTCACTTTGTAAAGGAGCAAAAGTAAATTAAGAAACATACGGTTTCCTAAGACCTTCCCTATCAGAAAACCAAGGTTTTCCGAACCTTTCCTTTTAGTCATATGCGGGGGCGTTACACCGCAACTACGGTTTCCTAAGATCTTAACTTTTTAATTTCATATTTTAATAATTTGAAATACAATTATTAAAATACTTTTATAATATATGGTTTCATAAAACCTTCCGTATATTCATATTTTAGGTTACTCTAATTTCTAGTGCAGCCATATTCATGGTTTGTATTTCTCTATTTTCTTTTGAGATTGATTCCAATAAATTTAATAATTCTTTTTCATTGTATATTATTTTAATAAATAAATAAAACATATATATATTGTCATTTGTCTTTGTAAAATTAATAATAGTTTCATTATTATCTATAAACCAATTCATAGTTTGTTCAAAATTATACATTAATAATGCAGATAATACATAATAACAAATTCCATTTGTATTTTCTCTATATGAATTCATTGCTCTACCTTTTATCAAATCTAAATAAGTTAGATTCATCATTTTTAAAAAATGGGTTAGTTGTAAAAGAGAGAAACATCTCTCAACGTTTATATTTAACTCAAATGCAATTTGAAATTCTTTAAACATAATATTCTTTTTACTATGATAGGCCACTATTGCAGCATTTAATGTTCTTGCCCAATATTCACAAAAACATTCAAATAATAAAAATTCACTTTTTACTTGAAATAATGGTTCAAACATTTCTTTGTAATTTATACCGTTCACATTACTAAAATCTAAACAAAATAAATGAAAACATTCATGAATAAATACCTTGTATAGTTCTTCTTGACGATATATTACTATGGATTTATTATTTACTGTATATCCTGAATTTATATTTTTTTGTTCTACTATGTTAATTGGCTCTGTTTTTCTAAAATCAGTCAAAAATAAATAAATATTAAATATTGTTTCTTTATGAGTTGTATTTACTGAACAAATATACAATATTATTTTTAAAAAATAAATTATCTTTGATATATCGATTTTTTTTACTGTACTAAGATAAATAATAAATAATTTCTCTCTTATTTTTATTTCTATTTTGTATTTTTTAAAATTTGTTGTGTCTATATATTTTTTTATTTCGTTATCCATAAATTCACTTATTGGATATGAAACTTCTTCTATAATTTCTGTTGTTTTTATAAATATACTTTCACTAATTGCTCTCTCTATAAATGTATATAATAATTTCATAAAATAATAATTCTTCATTCTCTTTGTTAATTCTTTCTTACATGAATTGTTTTCAAATACACTATTTATATTATCATTACTTATTTTTGTAAGTTCCATTATAAAAATAAGTATAATTTATTTTATTATTATTTATCTATTATAATTATTTCATAATTTTTTTTTTAATCTTTGACCTAATTTTGGATTTGGTATTTTATTAGATTGAGGCTGTGATTCATTTTCATTAGAATCTAATAAACCTTCTATTTCTTCTACAACTGGTGGAGGAGGTGGAATAGTTAATTTTGCAGATTTTTTAAATAAAGGTGGTTTTTTTGAAAGTCTTGTATCTTCCGGAAATTCATCATTATTGTCTTTACGTAAATCTTCTTCTATTTCTTTTAATGTTTTCAAAGGTTGTGATGCAGTTAATCCACTTTTTCTTGAAGGTTTTAATTCTGCTGCTTGTGAAGGTTGTTGCTCAACAACTGATGTTTTTCTTGAAGGTTTTACTTCTGCTTGTGAAGGTGGTACAGGTGGTGCTGTGGATGTTTTTCTTGAAGATTTTAATTCTACCGCTTGTGAAGGTGGTACAGGTGGTGCTGCGGCAGCTGATTCTGTTTCTTTCATTGAAGTTGATGGTTTTCTTGAAGGTTTATCTTCTGCTGCTTCTGATTTCTTTACTGTTCTTGGTCTTTTAATTGGTTCCTTCTCTATTCCTGTATATTTTTGTGGTAGAATTTTATAAGAATCATATTTACCAATTAACATTGGCATATCATCTTTCCATTGAACAACTAAATAAGGTAATGCTTCATTTTCAGGAGTTCTACTAAATGGTTTATATTTATTCATGTTATATACAGTTTCATTCTCATCAATTACAATCACATTAAAATTTTTAAGAACAACATATATAATAAATAATATTTCACTCAATGTATTAATATTGTTTACATATTTTCTAATGTCATTAATTACATTCTTATTAAAATAATAAACCTTTTTACCACTTTTAGATTTTTCATCACTTATTGCTTTCTTATATACATCTAACGCTTTTCTAAGTTCATCATTTGTTTTTGCATCTTTTTCTTTTTTAACTTCATCTTTTAATTCCTCTGATATCTCTTTGTATTGTTCACTTGTAGGTAATCCATCTTTAATTTCTCTAATAAAATAATCAAACACATTTTCATTCATTTCTGTATATCCGCTTTCTAATTGAGTTTCCTTAACTTTCTCTGTTATATCTTGTACATACTCCAATTCTTTTATTAAATCTGGATTCTGCTCGTAAACATCAAATAATCTTAACCGTCCATCTTCAATGAGAGAAATGTCAAAGAATACTGGTGGAGTTGTAGTTAAATCTTCTACTATTCCTAATTTTGCTTTTACTTTATTTTTAAGTATTGCATAAACATAACAATAAACTAATTTAGGATAAACTGTATCCTTAATAGTTAATCCAGGTGCAATCTGGATAACATTTCCAAAAATGTTTACTTCATATAATTCACTTGTTTGTTTATTATCTTCTGCTTGAATTTCATTTATGTTTGTTCTATATATTTTATCTGTTAATCCAGATGATACTTGTGAATCTAGAATCTTTGATAATTCCATACTTTATTGTATAATTTTATAAAATATTTAATTTTCAATTTTATTTTAACATTTCTAATATGTCTTCACATTTGAATTTTATTTTTGAAGATATCGTTGTATTCTGTTTTACAATATTTAAAATTTCATTCACTGATTCATGAATTGTTTCTAAATGATAATGAAATGAGAGAAAGTCTGTACATTCTTTGACGATGATATAAATGCAATTTATAAATTCCTCATTCTGTTCTCTATTATCAGTTGTATTTATTGTTTGTAAAACACGTTTTAATAAAATAACACATAATTCTACAATATTATCAATATTAAAATTATTTGATTTCATTAAATTAATAAAAAATGTTAATAATGATTTCATTTTATCCATTTTTTTTGTATAAACACAATATTCATCATAATTTACTGATGGACTTACATATTCTATTTTATTTAAATCACTAAGATATGTATCAAAATGTTCATGTGATATTTTATAGAATTCTCTATTCTTACTAATCAATTCAGTATATAATTTTGAAAATAAAATAGAATAAAACATATTTGAACTTGCTATGGTAAAAATAGTTTGTGTGAATTTATAAATATCATCTTTATCATTTATTAACTCAATATATTCAAATAATTCCTCTTTTAATTTATCATAATTTGTTTGAGAAATCTTATTTAATAATTTAATCGCTTTACTTATATCTGCTTCTTTTTTTACAATCACTGTTTTTTTTATCACTTCATGAATCGGTATTCCTAATGATTTTTTAATCTTATTTAGTTTATTTAAACTTTCCTCATTTAATGTCTGTGTATCTTTATTTAATTTTAAAGATATACCTAATATCATTTCATAGCTATACATTCTTATTTGTATAATTGTTATATATTTATTTTTTTAAGTTATTTTTATATTCGTAAGACCTAATAAATATAATTCATCATAATATTAAATGGTACTTCTACAACTATTTCAAAATTTAAATAAAAATAAAAACATTTCAGCTACTCCTTTTAAATTACCTATTGAGTATGTATCTCACTCAGTAATCAACAATACAATACAGAATGATTTAGAAATGAATCATGATAAAAGTATATATGAACATATCTTTAATTCTGTAAGTTCCAATGACCCTGTTAACGAGAGAAATTCTCTCTTAGAGAAATGGACCAAGTACTATACTACTGACCAATCCTTTTTGAAAGATACTCAAAAGATTATTAAGAGATTTAATCATTTCTTTCCTGTGTATCATTCTACAAAATTTATGAAAGAATATTTAGAATTCAAAGAAGAAACTAGCTTTATTGATAAATACCAATATATTGGTTTTGATATTCTAAAACCTCTTAATTATTCTCCATTATTTCTTCATTGTCTTAGTTTATATAATCTTAGTAGTCCTATTATTTCTCTATTATCTCCTCTTTTTATTTTAATCATTCCATTTTTTATTATACGTATCAAGGGTATTTCTATTAATATAGAAACCTATATTAGTCATCTTAAATTATCACTAGGTAGAAATGGTATATTTAATCTTTTTACTAATTTTAATCAAATAAGCTCTCAACAGAGAATATCTGGTTTATTCACTTTTGTATTTTATGTTATTCAAATATATTCTAATATTGTGTCTTGTTTTAAATTTTATAAAAATATTCATTTGATTACTGAGTTTCTATCTAAATACAAAAAAAACTTAAAATTTTTTATAGATATGATTGATACACTTGAAAATAGTATGACAAATTATAAAAGTTACTCTAAATTTGTTAATGATATTAAAGAGAGAAAAAAATCTATATTTTCTCTCTACAACAGGCTTAATACTATTATAGATAGTAAAAATACAATGATAAAAATATCTCAAATAGGACTGATTATGAATCTTTATTATGAAATATTTATGGATGATATTCACCATCAAAATATGATGTATCTTTTTCAATTAGGTGATTATATATGTGATATGAGAGAACTTTGTACTCTTGTAAAAAATAAAAAAATACGTAAATGTAAATTTGGAAATACAACAAAGATTATTGATGGTTATTATTTACCTCATATTAAAGAAAATTATAAAACCAATAATATGAAATTATCTAAACAAATTCTCATTACTGGACCTAATGCAGCTGGTAAAACCACAACAATCAAATCTCTGTTAATTAATACAATATTAAGTCAACAAATTGGTTATGGATGTTATAAAAGTGCTGTTATATCTCCGTATGATTATTTTCATTCATACTTAAATATTCCTGATACATCAGGAAGAGATAGTTTGTTTCAAGCCGAAGCAAGACGTTGTAAAGATATTTTAGAATGTATTACTAATAATTTAGATAAAAAACATTTATGTATATTCGATGAAATTTATTCTGGAACAAATCCAAATGATGCTGTCATGTGTGCCAAATTATATTTAAAATATATGAATAAACAATCAAATGTAAATTATATTATTACAACACACTATATTCAATTATGTGAATTTTTTGAAAATGATTCTAATGTTGTTAACATGAAAATGGATGTAAAAGAAACAGAAGATAAGATAGTTTATTTATATAAATTAGTGAATGGTATTTCTTATGTTCATGGTGGAAAATATGTTTTGAAACAATTAGATTATCCAAAATATTTATTTCATTAAATACGTAATTATTTAAATATTAATTATATTAATTATTCATAAAGAATGAATTTTTCATCTATTCTTGATATTAGTAGTTTCTTCATTGGAATGATTATTAATTTATTATTAGTTGCATTGGTATCTTACTATTTCAAAAGAAAGTATGAATATTTAGAGAAATCAATCAATGAACATAGTGACCATATTTACATGCTTCTTAAAAAAGAAAGAGATAACTTACGTAAACAGCAATCTGAATCTAACAAAAATGAATTACAACAAGAACTTCGTAAAAATCTTTATCCTAGTGTAGCAAATAGTGAAGAAGAAAGCGATAATGAAAGTGAAGATGAAGTAAATGATAAAAAAACATACAATTTAGTTATGAATCTTATGAATGAAGATGAATCTTCTGATGAAGACTCTGATGAAGAATCTGAGGAAGAATCTAATGAAGAGATTGAAGAATTAGATGAAAGAAATATTCCAAATGAAGCTAAGGTATTGGTCGAAGAATTAAATGATATAAATGATGATATTGTTAAACAATTAACCATACAAGATATTTCTCATGAAGAAAATACAACAACATTTAATATTCAAAAAGTACTATCACATGATTATAACAAACTTACTATGAAACAATTAAAAGACCTTCTCTCTAACAAAGGAATACAAGTAAAACCTAATATGAAAAAAAACGATTTGATTGATTTAGCTTCTAAGAATGAAATAGAAGTTGACATGGAAAGTCCTAGCAAAAATCCATCACATATTTCTATCACTGATTGTGATCTAGGACTTACAAATATAAATGATGAAGTAACTACTCTTGAATAATTTTATAATCATAATAAATTGTATATTTATTATTATTATTAGAACCATTAGGAAGACATTAATTCTTGAAATGGCTCACTAAATGCTGTAAATATATTTTTTGAATTATATTTATTTTTATTTGGATTTTTATTAGGATGTCTTTTTCTTGCAAATTCATAATAGTTTTTCTTATATGTTTGTTGTTTTCCATATGTATTTTTAATAAATTTTTTAATTCTTTCTTTGTTATTATAGATTGATTTTAATTTATTATTAACTGTTTTTAATCTAGAATTTTTTTTATCTGTAAATATTTTTTTTAACATTTCCAATTTTTCTGATTCATCTAAAATATTTTTACTATGTTTTAATTGGTCAAAAAGATTTTTTATTTCATTTGTATTTTCTTCGTTTATTTCAATATTTTCTATCAAAGATCTTCTATTTGTAGAAGCTCTTCTATTTGTAGAAGTTCTATTCGAATATCTATTTTTTGAAGATTCTATTTCGTCTCTAATAAAAAAATAAATGTACTTATCATCTAAATCAAATTTTCTATTAAACTCAAGCTTTATTTTTTCACCTATTCCTCCACCAATTGATGTATCAAACATTTCAACATACTCATTCAAAATTTCTATAAAATCACTAATATCTGCAACCTTATCATTAACAAAATAAGAAGATTTTAAACTTTCAAAATAATCGGATGATAATTGGTTAACTAATTCAGGATTATAAAATTTCTTAACAATTGGTAATAAAAAATTTTGAAATGAAAAAGATAATGCACGTTCTGATAAATGTGGATTTCGAACACTTAATGGATTGTTAAATCTTACAGTATCCAATTTATACATAGGTGATAGATATTGTCGTTTAAAATATATTAGATTACTATTTAAACAAACTAAAAAAATATTTGTACACTTTTATCACTTAAATTAAACCTAGTATTAAAAGATGCCATATTATATATATATTATATATTTTTAGAATTATAAATAATAGTTATAATTATTAATATAAATCTTAAATTTATTATATTCATACTTTATAAATGTGGGCAACTCAATACAAAACAGCAAATAATTTAAATATTCCATATCCTGGAATTTTAAGTGATGGAAGATTATTTACAGATTATTCACCTAGCTCTGTTGTAAATGATTCTATTAAAAAAATGAATGGTATTACAGATAATAATGTATACAGAGATTATCTAGTAAAAAATACAAATATGATTATGAGAAATAATATGGAAAATACAACAAAAGAAAATAGATTAATTGTTCAAAAGGGAACTTATAATCATGGCGCACCTTATTTATATCAAACAATTGATGATATGACAAAACCAATTGGTTATGAAGATTCTATTCCAAAGAATATATTTTTATCAAGACAACAATTAGATGATAAAAAAAAGAGATTTATTATTAATGATGCTATGTAATAATAAATATTAATAAATTTCAATAATATGAATCATATAGATTGATATTATTTTAAGTACCAATAATAATATTTTTACTAATCTTACCAATGATTTTTTTATAGGTATTTTCTCCCAATGCAGTTGTAATTTCTTTTGTAACTTGTACCATTTTATGAGAGTTCTCTTCTGTTTCAAATTCAGTTGACATTTCTTGAACCCATTTTTGTAATGTTTTAAACTGTTTATAAGATATTTGGTCTATTATTTTATGCATCTTATCATGTTCATTATCTTTATTCCAATTATCATTATCTTTGATATACAATGTATTTCTCTTTTTATCAGAACAATGAATTGGACGTTCTATTGATTTTAATTCTTTTAATCTATCTACAAATGTATCTGCAATCGACTGAACAATTCCCTTTCTCTGACTTTCTTCTATTTCTTGAAAAGATGGAGTAATCTTATCTATAAATTCACTCATGTTAATAGCATCTTTACAATGTTCATTCAAGTAGACATTTACATTTATTTTATTATTAATTACAATTGTATTATTGTTGATAATATTATTATTGTTACTATTTGTGATATTATTGATTAATGCATTATCAGATACAGGTAGAATTATTTCTTTTATATTAATTGGATTTTTTGTACATTTTTTTTTATGTTTTGATAATCCTGTATTATGCATATAACCATTCTTACAGAATTCACAGTGATATTTATATTTGTCCCATTTGTTCTTTTCAATGATATCTTTATGTTTTTGTGTTAAATAATGTTTTTCCAAATTATATTTGTTAGCAAAGTTAGTCATACAAATATCACATATATAACTCATTTTTTTTGGACATTCCCGCAAGGGGTTATCCAATGTTGTCCATTTTTTTTTCAGTGTGTCATTTTTTTGATTTTCTGCAATTTTGGCTACATTTTCAATAAGAGCATTTTTCTCGTCCAAAATGTCTCTCCAAAATTCTGCGGACATTATCCTCCTAATATATGTCTATAAAATAAAAATTTTATATTTTTTTCATTAATAATTAAAAAATCCTTACTGAGAATGGTTTGAAAAACATGCCGGAAAGTTTTGGGCCATTTTTTTTCATCGAAAAATGAAAATGGACATGTCCAAAATGACTTTTTGATTTTAATTTTGGACAAAAAACTTTCCTTTTCCTCCTTCCATTCCTTAAAAAATGATTTTTTATAGTTTTTTATTAATATTTATCAAATCTATATAAATAAGAAATTGAATATTATGAATATAATGTACCTGAGCATAGATGTTGGAATAAAGAACCTAGCCTATGTAATTTTTGACAAAGAAAATAAAATAATACAGTGGAATGTAGTTGAATTATGTGATAAAACAACAAATTCTAAGAAAATAAGTCTAGTTGAAATTGCAACTAAATTAGAAGAATCACTTGATAACATTTTATCTAAATATAAAATTCAGACTGTTATCATTGAGAATCAAATTGGACCAAACGCTATTCGTATGAAATCAATTCAAGGAATGATTACCATGTTTTGTGTATCAAAAAAAATTTATGATATTCAATATTGGAATGCAAGCAATAAATTAAAAAAATATATAAAAGGTAAAAGTAGTTATACCGAGAGAAAAAAAGCAAGTGTGAATATAACAAGGATTTTATTAATTGAACACTACTCACAATATTTAGATTTTTTCAATAAACATAAAAAGAAAGATGATTTGGCTGACTGTTTTCTCCAATTGTTAGATTATTTATCAAAAGATAATAAATTAAATGATCATTTTTTTGAAAAATCAATTGATTATTTTACAATTAATAAATAATTTGCGATAGATTTAAAGTTATCTAATATATTTTAAAACATATATGGAAGAAATTAATTTAGATAGTTTAGATATGACGCCATCTTCTGATTTTGGAGGTGGTATTGAATTTCTTATGAATGATAAGATGACGAAAGGAGATAACAAAGGTTCATCTGATAATTTGTATATTTCATTAGAAGATGAACTAAAAGAATTAGATAACTTTGGAACAAGTAAAAGTACACCAGAAATAAAACCAATCCGTATGAATCTAGAAACAAAAGAACCAGTCTTACTTGGAAAAGACACAATTTCTGTTGATACATTTACACAATCAAAAGAAGCAGGATTTCGCCATTTAAATGATATCAATATCGAAAATGAAATAAAAAATGTAGAAGTAAAAACAAAAGAATCTTTGGCGAGAGAAAAATTTGAGATATTAAGAAAATTAGAAGCCTACGAAGATGCTGGTATTAAATTATCAAGACATTATTCAATTGAATCACCTATTGAAGAAATGAGAGGAGAATTGGAATATATAAATTCAGAAAGAGAGAGAAAATCAAGTGTAGCATTACAAGCCAAGATATTATCTACTGTAATTACTGGTGTAGAATTTTTAAATAACAAGTTTGACCCTTTTGATGTAAATTTAGATGGTTGGGCAGAAAGTATAAACGATAATATTCATGATTTTGATGATGTTTTCTCTGAATTACATGAAAAATATAAATCAAAGGCAAAGATGGCTCCTGAGATGAAACTATTATTACAATTAATTACTTCTGGAATTACAGTAACAGTTGCAAATCGTTTTAAGTCTGCCATTCCAGGTATGGATGAAATTATGAGACAAAATCCAGATTTAATGAATCATTTCACACAAGCTGCTGTAAAATCAATGGAATCAAGTAAACCAGGTTTTAGTAATTTTATGGGAGCATTTGGACCTCAGCAACAACCGGCTCAAAATAGACAACCAATGCCAACAATGCCACAATATAACTCATCTCAACCAATGCCTTCATCTACATTGCCACCAAGACATCCACAGAGAGAAGAAATGAAGGGTCCAGAAATAAAGAATATAAATAGTGTACTTGCTGGTTTAAACAAAAAAATTAACATAGAAGAAAACAATGAAAGTACAGTAAGTATAGATGATTTAGATACATTTACAGGATTAAATGTAAATGCAGTATCTAAGAAAGGAAGAAGAAAAAGTGATAAATCTATGTCATTAAATATATAATAAAAATATTGTAAACTATATAAATATAAATACTTTTATTTAGTAAAATGACGAATAATATAGAGAACTTAGTTCAATTATTAAGAAATATGAATTCAGAAATAAAAGATTTAAATATGCAAATTGAAAATAAAAACAATAGAATTGCTGCAATTACTAAACATATGGATGAATTAAATACATCTTTAATATCAGAAAAACAATCATTAGATGTATTAAATAAAAAAAGAGAAAAGGTTTCTGAACTACAAGATGTTGCAGAAACTAATTTCAAACAAATTAATGATAGTGTAACAACATTACTAGAAATATTAAATACAGGAAAAAATGATTAATTTAAATATTATTATATTTATCATATTTTATTATTTTTCTTATTTTTATTATTTTTTTTAGTATATTTGAATGGTTTTATCTTTTTATGTTTATTCACCTTTTTAATAAAAATATTTTTTTTATTAAATTTATTTTTATTTATTTTTATACTTTTATTTCCAGCTGTAATTATTTTTTCATTAGTAGTATTTTGATTAGTAGTATCATTAGTAGTATTTTTAATTTTTGAATTATCAAATTTCATGCGGCGTCCTATTTTATCAAGAGGTTCCAAAGTTTCTTGTAATATACCCTTCCAATCTTTTTTAATACTAGCACGACTAGTTTTGCATTTATTCTTTTTCAAAAAACTTTCAAAGTTTTGTTTGTTTATATTTTCTTGTGTAACAGTTACAATAGCCATACTAATATGTTGTAATGGGTTATTGATAAATAATTTACTTTTTTTTAGATTTTCATCTTGGTCAAGATATATTTTATTTTTTTCTTCTTTTTCAAATTTTGAAATAATATCTTCATCAGTTTTAATTTTATTATTTAATATTGTTTTTTTATTCTCATGATTTTTTTTAAGATTTTCCATAATAGTATTAGATGGGTCATATATAACCGAAGAATTTAATATTTCAAGTTCCTTTTTTTCTTCAAATAATTTTTTCTTACTATTTAAATATTTTAAATAACCTGACTGAAAAAATTCTTTCATGAGTTCACATTTATCTAATTTATGATTTTCACAATATTTATATTCTTCATCATCACCAGTTAGAGATTGTTCTAATATTTTTTTATAATAATCACCATATTCATGTTTAATATTTTCATTATAAATATTTAAAGAATTTGTAGGTTCATATATTTGATGTGTGACTATTTTATAATTTTTACTAGTATCTTTATCACCTAATGAAACTTTTGGAGGTTTACTAATATATATTACATTCATAGGTGTAAAAATAATATCTAATATTCCTGTTTTAATTTGCTTTTCAAAAATTAATTCTTCTAATTTAGTTGTAGTAAAACGACCAATTAATGATGGTTGATATACATGAGTTGAACTATATTTTTCTTGTATAAAATTGCAATATTCATTTAAAGAATTAACATCTTTATTTATTTTTAAAAATTCATAAGATAATCTTGTTTTATCTTCTTCATACATTTTTTTAGATTTTAAAAATTCTATAAAGGTTGGTCTATCAAATTTAATATCAGCATAAAAACGTATGTTCATTTCATCTGAAAGAGAACCATCAATATGATTAAAACGAAACCATTTGTATTGTTCATATATATGCAGTGTTTCATATTCTTCAATTTTACCTTTATATCCAAGAATTAAATCAGGTGATTGTCTTATATATGATTCATCAAAAGTAATAGCATTTGTAAATTCGGATTTCATTAGTTTAAGCATAACCGATTTGTTATCACTATTTTTTTCAGTATCATCATTTGAATTATCATCACCTAAATCACTAACTGATGGGATAGTCATCTTTCTTAATTGAAGAGTTTTTTGAATATGAACTTGAAAACGATATACATTTTTTATAGGAGTAGTTGTATTTTTAAATAAAAATCCGACATACAAAAAAGGACCATTTTTAAATTGGTTAGATGAAGTACGCAATTGTTGATAATTATCAATTTTTTGAAGTTTAACTCCTGTTAATTTATAAAGATAATTTGTACCAGTTCTAACAATATCTACTTTTTCTGGAAAATCCATATTATGAGTTCTGTAATATATTCTTAAAAAATTCATATTTGCCTCAGAAGTTGCTAACAAAGAATATTCTTTTTTTAAATAACGTTTACTATATTCTTTAAAAAGATTGAAAAGATTTAAAAAATCATTTTTTATTTTTGTATAACTATCAGTTGATGTATAAGTTGAAAGAATTTTTTTAGAAAATGGTACAATTTCATCAGTTTCAACATTATTTAAACTATCAATCGGTATTTCTCTTGTTACATTTAATTGAATAGATTGTCTACCAATTTTATTACCTTGTTTAAATGTTTCTTCTAATACTTTTTTAAGTATATCTCTATGTTTTTTAGATAAAGTATAATCATAGAAATCTGTAAACATTTCATTTTCTTTGCTATCTATTACTGAATACTGAACATGGGTAAACGTTAATTTTTCTTCACTTGTACTACGACCTTCTATTATACTATTTTCTGTTTCTATTGTATCTGTTATTTGTTTAAAAAAAGAACGTATTCTCGTCTCAAATGTTGTTAAATCTTCATTAGGAATAATCAAAGGAATAAATATAATTGCATTATTTGGATAAATAATATTATTTTTTTTTTTAGAATCACTTATAATATGTGAAAATTTAAATACATTAGATGATATTGATTTTGTTATTTCACTATCTGTTGAAGGTTCATTTTGTGTGTCATTTAAATAGAAACGATTTCTAGTTTTTATTAAATCTGGTAAATCAAAAATCCAACTATAATTCTTTGAAAATTCTTTTTTTAATTTATTTTTTGAATCTTCATTAGCATAAGTAGGAAATAAAAATATTGTTCGTTTTGAAGTACCCATCATTTTTCTATGATTTGTTGAAAACAATTTATCAATCAATAAGTTTCTTAATAAATATTTTTTTAAAAATTGTGTTGCTATAATTTCATTTTTTTCATCTGAATCCATTATTTCATTTAATTTTAAACTTTGTCTTGATAATGTGTTATTAGAAATATCAAGCTTAAATTGTTTATAATCAGAATTACTAACTAATTTAAAATTACCACATAAATAACGTTTTAATTCATATAAATAGAATTCTTTATATTTAAAAGAATTATTTGATTCAGTTATATTAGGTTTTGTTATTTCACACCCAGAATTAAAAGGTTGGTCTTCTGATGGTAAAACTGGGTCAATCTCATTTGCATTTAATATACTATCATTGCCACTATTAAATTTATCATCTATATTTATTTTTTCATTATTAACAGATGATACAAATCTATCAATAAATATAGTAGACATATATTATAAGAATTTAAATAAAATTTTATCTATAAAAGTATTTCCAACACTTTTAATTAGATAAGAAATATAATATATTCTTCTTAATTCTTATATTAAATTAGTTTAATTAAATAATTAATAAAAATTTAAATTTAAGTTATACGATAGTTTCTAATATATTATACTTTAAAATAAAAAAAAATATATCTCATTCTAATAAAGTAATGTCATCGCTGGCTTTTTATGCTTCCCCGGTAGATTATAGAAATAATGATTTAGAAAATAAAGTAATGTCTGATAAAAAAATAGATAAACAAGCATTACAGATGTTACAAAATAGTATGTCTAAATCTACTGAAAATTATTCTGTATCATCAATATCAGACCTTCATAATAATTTAAAGGCAGAGAATGAAAAAGAATTATTTAAATTTTATGAAAACGAACTAAATAATACAAATGAAAAAGTAAATACATTACCTATCATAAAAACAGATCAATATATGTTAATAGATGACCAAACAAATGTTGAAAAATATAACAAAAAACAAAATAATAATAATCAAGATGTAATTGAAAGATTAAATCGTATGATTGAAATGTTTGAAGAACAAAAAGAAATTAAAACCAATAAAAAGAATGAAGAAATTGTATTGTATTGTTTTTTAGGTGTGTTTACTATTTATATAATAGATTCATTTGTATCGATTGGAAAATATAGCCGTTAATCATCTTTACGAAATACTATTATTTTATAAGGCATATTTTTATAATTTAGAATAGATATATTGACAAATCCATTATTTCTAGCATACATATTTATTTTTTCTATTGTATGTTGTATTAAATGTTGAATATTTGTTCTAGTAATATAATTATTTTTATCTGTAATTGTTTCTTTCATTTGATTATTTTTTAATTCAACATTATAATCATAATTTTCTTTAAAATATAAGCTTGGATTATAATTTATTATTTTTTGTGATGGAAAATTATTTAATTCGCAATATGTAACAAATACATATCCTTTATGAATTACCCAATTTGAAAAATTAGTAAATAATAAATCTAAATCGTAAATAGTATGTATTGTTAATAAAGGAATATATACATGAGTTATTTTATTTAAACTAAATAAATCTGTACTAAGATAGTTTCCATAAATATAATTATTTTCTGGATATTTATATTTAGACATTTTTATCATTGATTTAGAATTATCCAATCCAATAACTTCTACACTATCTTTTAATAATTGTACTATATGACCTGTTCTAGACCCTAGACATAATACAGTACTTGTAGAATTTAAATATTTTTGTGTATTATAAATTAATTCTTCATAATATGGAATTGTTACAATAATATCATCATAAATATAAGTATAAAAATTATCATAAATATTATCATCAACATATATTTTATTTTCAATCATACTATTTCTATAATCAATAACAAATCCTTCTTTTTTATTAAAATTTAAAAGAACATATAAAATCAATAATATAATTAATAAATAAAGCGTTGTCATTTGTATATTATATTATTTTTTTTTGTTAAAAGCAAAATGAACATAGAAGATAATCGTACAAATTTTCGTTCAACTACCTTTTCTAATTTTAAAAAATCACAAGTATTAAAAAAACTAGAAGATTCTATTTATTATCAAAATATTGATGATTCTTTATATTGTACTACTGAGTTATTATGTAGTGGTTTTATTTTAGAATTATGGAATTTATATATTTACTTTGTTTGCAAATATATTCATATCGATAATCCAAAAATAGTTATTTATTTAAATAATAAGTTTAATGAATTTAAATTAATTGCAAAAAAAATTAAATCTGATTTAGAATTAAGAAATTTTAAAGAAATATGGATTATATTTTATTCAATTACAGTATTATTATGCAATAGTAATAAAACAACTAGTTTATTATCTATGAAATTTGTATTTGATTTTAATACAAATGATCTCTTTTCTAATTTAAAAGCACCAGATGTAACTTATATACAACCTTATTTTAAACAAGGTGACCCAAAAGAATTATTTATACCATTAAATGAATTTATATATCATCTTAAAGTAACAAAATCAAATAAAGAAATTTATTATTGGATTGAATGGATTATTGAATATGATATTATTATGACAAAGAGAAAAAAAAAATTAACATGCATACAAAGAGATTTTGTTAATACAAAATTATCTAATAATGTAATTTGGATTATATGGGAAATATTTTTATCATTTAATGAGAATGAAATCATGAAAAAAATAATTCATTCTTATTTAGACTTATTTAGTGTAAAATATAATCAACATACAAATAAAAAAAGAATATATATTATTTATGTGTGTATTATGTTTATTACAAATAATAATATAGACTATACTAAAAAAATAATAGAAAATGTTGATATTTTTCATGATTTAGATGAAAAAATTAATAAATATTATAATCAAATAAAGAAAAATGAAATGATTATAGAATAAATATATATATTATATATTTAATGTCTAAAAATATACTTCGAAAAAAATTTAATAATATGTATGGAAAAGATAAACCACTAAATAGTAATTCAACAATAAATAATATTATGAATTCTATTACTCCAAATAATATTGATTACAATACAAATTCATTTGAGAGAAATATTAGAGATAACAATTTAATTATAGAATCATCATCTTCATCTAGTTCAGGTTCATTATTTTTTATATTTTTTATTATATTTATTTTTGGATTTATCATTTACTTTTTTAAAGATATTATATATCAAAAATTAATTGATCTTTGGAATTCTATATTTAATGCAAAATCTATATTAAGTGATAAAATTAATAATGTAATAAAAACAAATAATGATGCTAAAAATGCAGAAGAATTAAAAAAGAAAGAAGAAGAAGAAGAATTAAAAAAAGAAAGAAGTCAGATTGAACAAGAAAAAGAAAATGAAAGAAAAAAAGAATTAGAGAAAAATAGTGGTATTAATCAATTGAATATGAAAGTAAATGATATATCTAATTATAGAAAAGAACAAATTGCTACATCAGACGGTTTTTGTTATATAGGTTATGATTTAGGACAACGTGAATGTACTGATATATATTCAGGAGAAGTATGTATGAGTGGACAAATATTTCCAACATTAGATAAATGTTTAAAGCCTTAGAAAAAAACGTACATTTTTATCAAAGTATAATCCATCATTACTTTCTTCGCTTTTATCATTAAACCAAATACCACTATTTGATGGTGGATTACCAATAATTCTATTACAATTTAAATCTGAGTTTGTATCATTTAAGTATTTTAGCCTATATTTACTATAACCATTTGGACTTACTCCTTTTATAACATCCTTATATATTTCAGAATTAGTTTTATCATAACCAGGTGAATTTGTATTTATATTATTTTTATATTGAAGAATTTCGGCTTTTCTTCTCATTTTTAACTCTCTATAAGACCCACCTAATCCAGTATCAAATTTAATATTATCTCCATTTGTTCTTCCAATAATATCAATAAGTGTAGGATTTGAACGTAATTTTTTTAATACATTAAATTTTGGGTCTTGATTACAATTAAAGTTTGTAGATATCACTGATTGTGTTACTGCTGCCATATATATATTATAAGAGTTATTATAATATATATTAAATTATTTTATGTAAAAATATTCATTTACTTCATAACTACATTTTTTAATGCAGCGGATAATCCATGGTCAGTCTCATCCTTAGATACAATTGTATCTCCTTCAAATAACTCTCTTTTAATCTCTTCAAGAGTTGCATTAACTCCAAGAGTCTTCTCTAATGTATTTGCATTTTGAATTGAAATTAAGTCACCATTTTCATTAATGGTTTGAGTTAAACGATTATTAGATTCTCTTGCCTTTTCTACATTCTCTTGAATTGCTTTTAATTTAGATTCTTTTACACGTTTATCGAATTCTATTTTAGCAATATCCTCATTCTTTTTCTTTTGATGCATCAACTCATTCAACTCTTTCTCTAAATATTCTACCTTTCCAGTTTTGTATGCATCTGGATGGAATGGTAACCACATTCCAACTGGTCCAACATATACATCATGGTTTGGATCAACTTCACGAATCATTTTGCAACGAAGCTCCGCCTCTGCTTGTGTCGGAAATACACCTCTTACTTTTAATCCTCTCACCGAAGTTGTGAAATCATTTTGTTTAGAGAATTCGCTTTCTAGGGATTCACTATTTGTATCCATGAAATTTTTGAAATCATTCTCTACATTTACAGTTAGTGTTTTCCTTTCACTTTCTACAAATGTTTTAAACTCTTCCATTAATTCATCTACATTAATATTGTATTTAAATGAAATGAAATTAATGAATTGAACAAATTTTTCCATTGATTTATTAAAATCAAATTGCTTTACAAATTCGGTAAACATGAATAATTCCTTTCTTTTAATGATTTCTTCTGGTGAAATAAAAGATAAACATGCAAATTTTTGTTCAGCAATTGGGCGGTCTTCATCTAATAAATCTATGGATTTAGACATTTTTATTATATTATAATGTATTTTTGTTTATATTTTTTTTCTATGTATTATAATATAAAATGTTTAACCTAAGAGAATTAATGAAACGCGTTGTAAAATATCTTGTTGAAGGAATAATGGTAGCCCTAGCAGCTTTAGTAATACCTACTCAACGCCTTAACATGAATGAAGTCACTTTACTTGCTCTCACTGCTGCTGCCACTTTTAGCATCCTTGACACATTCATTCCAAGCATGGGTGAATCAGCGAGAACTTCTGCGGGATGGGGCGTTGGTTTTAATCTTGTGGGGTTCCCTGGGGGACTATAAATGGAAAAGGTTTAAAACTTATATAAATAAAAAATTGATTAAAAATATTTAAAATTATAATTGTGTATAAATGCCTAGTTATAATTTAGAAACACTTACAAATCTTTGTAAAGACAAAAATTTAATTTTAAATAATGATTATTCAAATATTAAATTAAATAGAGAATTCCTAATTGAAGGAAAATGTACTGAATGTAATGACGACTTTAATAAATCATTTATTTCATTAATAAAAAATAATACATTTTGTAAAAAATGTAGTATTAAAGAAACTACACAAAAAATTAAGAATAAAATGTTAGAGAAGTACGGTGTAGACAATCCAACTAAAATTGAAGGTTCAAAGGAAAAAACTAAAAAAACTAATTTAGAAAGATATGGCAAAGAATATACTTTTCAATCAGAAAAGGTTAAAGATAAAATAAAAGAATATTATAAGGAAAAATATGGAGAGGGAATAACTCATAATTCACAAACAGAAAATTACAAAAATAAATTTAAAAAAACATGTTTAGAGAAATATGGTAATCCTTTTCGGAATCAGGAAATAAAAAATAAAATTAAAGAAAAAAATATTAAATCATATGGTATTGCGAATCCTATGTTTTCAGAAGAAATTAAAAATAAAGTTAAAAATACATGTTTTATTAAATATGGGGTTTCAAATCCATTCAAATCAGAAGAATGTAAAGAAAAATCAAAACAAACATGTTTAGAAAAGTATGGGGTTATTCATAATTCACAAAGTGAAGAATGTAAAGAAAAATATAAACAAACATGTTTATAAAAATATGGGCATGAAAACACATTTCAAGTTGAAGAATTTAAAGAAAAATCTAAACAAACAAGTTTACAGAAATATGAAGTTCCTTATCCAAATCAAAATGAAGAAATGATGGAGAAAACATCTAAAAAAGCTTACAAATTAAAAACCTATATTTTCCCATCCGGGAAAGAAATAAAATGTCAAGGATATGAACCTTTTGCATTAGATGAAATAGTAAAAACTTATGAAGAAGAACATATAGTTACAGGTGCAAAAAATGTATCAATTATTTGGTATATAACTGATGATGGTAAAAAACATCGTCATTATGTAGATATATTTATTCCAAGTGAGAATAAATGTATTGAGGTAAAATCAACATGGACATTTGGTAAGAAAAAAGATAATGTATTAGACAAGATGAAAGAAGCAAAGGAACAAGGGTTTCTTTATGAGATTTGGGTATATGATAATAAAGGAAATAAAGTTGAAAATATTATTTAAACATAAAAATTAAAAAATATAAAATTTTTTTATTAAATAGTTGGTATATAGTCCCACCCCAAATCATTACATATATTTTTCCAAACTTCATCTTGTTCAATCTTCTTTTGGTCTTTTAACATAGGAAAATGTTCAAGATATTGAGTTTCACCTAATAATTCACAAAGTTTATAAAGAGTATAATAATAGTTTAAAAAGTTAACACGACCACCAGGACAATATTTAGAGTAAGGTATTTGAATATCCATAAATAAATTACATAAAATATCTTCTAATTGAGGAGTCATAACAGGAGGTTTGATACCAAGTTTATCTTTAATAAAAGGAATATGCTCATAATATTTGTTATATCCAAGTTTTTTGAGAATTTCTTTTGTTTTTTTATTGGTTAATTGTTTAGAAGTAATACGTTCTTTCTTGATTTGATTTTGAATACGTTCAATAATTTCTTGTGGAATATCAGTAGATTCTTTTGCTTGAAACTGAGATAATATTTCTCTGAAATGATTAATTCGCTTATAAGCATAAAAAGAAATTTCCTTGGGAGGTTCTTTATAAGATGGTTTATCATTATCAACCAAGTATTTGTGATTGGTATAGCAATTGTTACAAATAATAATACCTTCATGATTTGATTTGATTAATTCCCCTTTATTACATGACTGACAAATAGATTTATTATAAGAATAATTATTTAAATTAATAGAATCAAAACTATTTTTTTCTAAATATGTTTGAACACAATTATTTATAATGTTTTCATAAGGTTTATCATCTTCTTTTATATTAAAGAAATTACTAATTTTCTTTTTAGGATTATTATTTTTGTCAATATTTTGTTTTGATTCATAATATTCGAATAAATATTTTGAATTTTCTAAAAAGTATATATCTACTTCCTTAGTAATCATATGCAATTTTTTTTCTAATGTATCAATTTGTTTTTTATGTTCTTCTTCATTTTTAGGATTTAATTGTTTTCTTAGTTCTTCTATTTTTAATTTTATTTTAGGAATAATAATCTCTTTTTTATGATGAAAAGAACGTATTTTCTTGTTATACAATGTATCTAGTGTAGAATCAAATTTAGAATACATTATGTTAATAATATACTTTTATAAAATACGTTTATTTTATTTTTAATTACAATTAATTTAGTAAAAAAATATTTTTTTTTTCTTTTCGTATTGTATAAAATGGGTGGTGGATTAATGCAATTAGTTGCTTATGGCGCACAAGATGTATACCTTACTGGTAATCCACAGATTACCTTTTGGAAGGTAACTTACAGAAGACATACTAACTATGCGATGGAATCAATCGAACAAACCTTCAATGGTCAATCGGACTTTGGTCGTAAGGTAACCTGCACTATTTCCAGAAATGGAGATCTTGCTTACCGCACTTACCTCCAAGTAACTCTTCCTGAGATTAACCAAAACATGAAGAATTCGGGAGATGGTGATGTATATGCTCGCTGGTTAGATTTCCCAGGTCATCAGCTTATCAGTGATGTAACTGTTGAGATTGGTGGTCAGCAAATCGACAAGCAATATGGTGACTGGATGCACATCTGGACTCAGCTCACCATGGATGCTAACCATGAGCGTGGTTACCACAAGATGATTGGCCACACTACTCAGCTTACTTTCTTAACTGACCCAACCTTCGCTGATGTTGATGGTCCATGTGATTCCAGTGCTCCTCGCCAGGTATGTGCTCCAAGAAAGGCTCTTCCAGAAACCACTCTTTACATTCCACTTCAATTCTGGTTCTGCAACAACCCAGGTCTTGCTCTTCCTCTTATTGCTCTTCAATACCACGAGGTCAAGATTAACATCAATCTCCGATCGATTGATGAGTGCCTCTTCGCTGTTTCCAGTCTTGCTGCCACTGGAACTGGTGACAAGAAGGTAACCAGTGCTTATGCTCAATCTCTTGTTTCTGCTTCTCTCTATGTAGATTACATCTACCTTGATACTGATGAGCGCAGACGTATGGCCCAGAATCCACATGAGTACCTCATTGAACAACTTCAATTCAGTGGTGCTGAGTCTGTTGGTTCGTCCTCCAACAAGATTCGTCTTAACTTCAACCACCCTTGCAAGGAGATTATCTGGACTGTACAACCAGATTGCAATGTTGATTACTGCTCTTCCACCACTGGTGGTACTCTTCTTTTCAAGGCTCTTGGTGCTCAGCCATTCAACTACACTGATGCGATTGATGCTCTTCCAAATACCATTAAAGCTTTTGGTTCTGACATGGCTGTCAATAATGCTGACCAATTCATCAATGCTAGTGGTATGTTCCAGGCTGCTGGTGCAGAGGGTCTTTCTTCCACTGGCCTCAGCACTGGCGGTGATTTCGCCTGGGAAGGCCAGAATGCTAACACTTGGCAATCCACTGTATCTGATGCTGGTACTTTCGTCCTTGCTGAGACCTCTCTCCTCATGCACTGCTGGGGTGAGAATCCAGTCGTCACTGCCAAGCTCCAACTTAACGGCCAAGACCGCTTCTCTGAGCGTGAGGGCACCTACTTTGACCAGGTACAACCATGGCAGCACCACACCCGTTCCCCAGACACTGGTATCAATGTCTACTCCTTCGCTCTTCGCCCAGAAGATCACCAGCCATCGGGAACCTGCAACTTCTCGCGCATTGACAATGCGACCCTTCAACTCGTACTCTCTAATGCTACCGTCAGTGGCACTAACACCGCGAAGGTAAGAGTATATGCTCGTAATTACAATGTCCTCCGCATCCTCAGCGGAATGGGCGGCCTGGCGTATTCAAACTAGAGTTATTAAATATTTTAAGGGACATACAAAATAAAAATAATTATAAGATTAATATTATAAAATTTTATAATTATTTAATTATCATTTTTCTTAGCTCTATAATCTGCCATTTTTTTTGCTTGAATTTTATCATATTCTTCTTTACCTATTTTTTCTTTTAGTTGTTGACGTTGTTTTTGTTTTTTTAAACGTTCGTATTCACGTTTTTGTTTTTTTGATTCGTCATCATCTTTTTTATTTTCATTGTTCTTTTCATCTTTAACTTTCTTTTCATTATTCTTTTTCTTTTCATCTTTATCTTTCTTTTTATTATTATTTTTGTGTTTTTGTTCATTTTTTTTAATTTCTATTTTTATTTCTGTATTTGTTTGATTTAAATCATTTACAATAATATTTTCTTCCTTTATTTTTTTTATTTCAATTAACTCATTTTTATTTTGTAAAATTCTATAATTATAAATTAAATTAATCTTATCTAATAAATCTTGAAATGAATATATATGTTTCATTAAATTACAAACATTACAACAAGGTCTAATATTATCATCTAAATAACCAATTGAATTATCAAATCTATCAATACCATTTCTACAATTTTCACTATAATGACCACATAAATAACAATTTTTAGATGTTGTTAAATTAAATAACTCTTCACTGATGTTAAATTCATATCCTCTATGTTTTGCATCTTTCTTATATTGTTTATAAGACGGATTACAACTTTTAAATAATTCCGGAAATAACATACCTTTAAATAAATTATTATATGTTCCAATATGTTCTATGATTTTAAGAAAGTTATCAGTATGATGTTTATTTTTTATTATATTACACATTTTACAACAAGGAACACAATTTTCTTCAACATAACCTAATCTTGGTATCATTCTATCAATTCCATTAATACCTTCAATATTATGTTTATTATTAATATTATCTTTTGTTCCACAATAATAACATTTATCAAATATTAAATTAGTAAATTTATCTAATGTTAATTCAAATACAATATTTTTTTCTAAACATCTATCTTTATATTCCTTATATTTAGTTTGAGGTTTATTATAATTAATTCTATCATTATTATTAACATGAACTTTATCTCTCTTCTCATCAGCAATCTTAAAAGCATCACGACAATTTTTACAAGTTTTAGTCTCACCATTTAAACCAACAAACATATCAATCGTAAATGATTTACAACAAACTGAACAGGTTTTCATACCTTCAATGTGTGGTTCTTCGGCAGCTGCACCACGAGTTGCATGGTCATATTCACGTTCTTTCTCGCGACATTCATCACAACGTTTAAATTTATAGTCTTTTGGTAAAGGATTACGACAATTTTTAAATTTATAATTAGAACAAGGATTCATACCTTGCTTTTCGGTTTCTTCCAGATAATATTCAAGTTGATGTTTTCCACAATAATTATTTTCATCACTCTTTTTAAATTTACAATCCTCCTTTAAACATTTAACTACATTTTCACGAGATTCTTTTCGATTTTCTTGACCACGTGATCGGCATTTTTCACAGGTATTATAATCACCAAGGTAATGCATTTTTTTACAAGTACTACATACTTTAATTTCTGATAGCATTTCTGGTGTATAGTCAACCATATAATCGTGATAACGACAAAATCTATCTTTTGTTGCATTATTTCTGCATGGGTTATTGTTTCTATCTTTTGCTAAACACTTTATCATTTTTATTTTTATAATGAATGATTGTAAAAATAAAATTCAATCAATTTTATTAATCATCTTTAATAATGTTATTTTTATTTTCATTGATAAACTCATAAGCATCATCTAAGTTGTAAACAAATTTGAGTGGTTTTTTTGTTTTATAAAATCGTTTAACAATAGCAAATAAAACATCAATAATAGATCCGGAACATGTATAAACAGAGCTTGAAATTAATCTCTCTTCTAACAATGGTCCATAACTTTCTAATAAATTAACAAACTCTTGAATTTGACTCATAGGTAAAATTCCGACTTTTCTAACATCCATTATAAAAGCAAAATTTTCGTTATTCATTTTTAATTCATCTAGATTATCTTTAATATCACCCATTGCACATTTCCATTGAAAAGAGGTAGGAATATCATTGTTAATAGTTAAAAAGCAAATAGTAATATCATCTTTTTTAAATTTTTCAATAGATACAAATGTTCCAAGACTCATTTAAAAAAATTAATATTAATTATTTAAATACTTTTTATTAAACAATTAGAAGAATAATTTGTTCATGTTTGTAGCTTCAATATTATTATCTTTCAAGAATAATTTCTTAATAAGAGAATTATCGCGAAATCTAAATGTAAAAGTCTTATTCTTTTCCTTTCTTCCAACACGACCAATCGCCTGAATAATTTTCTCTTGTGTCATTTTAACTAAATCATCAGATAAATAAGCATGACAGAATTGATAATTAGTACCATAAATGTAATCACTGCTTGCAATAATAACCCCTAACTTTTTATTTTCAGCTAATTCTTTCATAATATCATTGTAGTCATTTGCAGTCGGATTAAATACACCAATTCCGAGTAATAATAGAATTTTATAAGATAGCCGAACATCTAATAACATAATTTTCTTTACATAATCCTCATCAATATTGCTGGAAAATGCATTTGATGTTTCATACTCTAATTCTTTTGGAGCCCACTTTTTAAAATGTTCACGATTATTAGGAATATAAATAGGTCTTAATTGAATGACCTTTAATTTTTTTTCAAGAATAGATAATTCTTTTAATAGAGAGAATACTTCTGGATTTGCCTTTTCATCTTTTTCTTTCATTTTTGTGCTTGTATGTTCTTCATCTTTTACTTTGGATGCAGTTTTATCTTCAATTGATTTATTGATTTTGGAAATTTTCTCTGTGATTGTATTGTTATAGTCAATCTTCATTTCTAATTCTTTGTAATCTTCATCTTTGATGCCACTATTTGCCAAATAATAATCCATCCATTTAACTGGGTCTTCACATAAATAAATGGTAGGACCATGAGTTAAAGTATAACTGGATGATGTACAAATTTCAATACCAACATTTAACTGTCTTTTTTCATTTTTATTATATTCTTGAATAAATGATTGCCATATATCAGAATCAAACTCTTCAATTACTTTATAATAATACATACGAATCTTCTGAGAATTAACTGAACTTAATAATGAGAACTCATTAAGAATATTTTCCATATTAGTTGCTTTCAAAATAAACATGGAGCATTCTGTTAAACTCAGAAATTTCATGTGACTTTTACCATGAACTTTAATAAAGTCTACAATCTCTGCATGTGTTTCAAACAAGTTATGAGGCATTACAATATGACCATTTGTATCAGTTAGTGTGATATTTGTAGTTTCATCTAGTGTTTCAATATAATAATGTTCTGCTTTAACTTTATCAGTTGTAAATTTTGTTGTGTATTTTTGAATGACATCTTTTAAATCTGTCTCGTTTGGTAAAGTTGCAGAAGATAAAATTACATTTGGAATTGTGTTAATCTCCCAAATTTGACGAATGTCTTGATGTAAAGAATGTGATTCATAATCCATGGTAATAGTAGGTTCGTCCCAGAAAATTACAATATCATCTTTTTTAAAGAATGATAACATATAAAGAGACGCTACTTCAAATGATTGAATATCACAAATCATCATTTCAACATTTCTACCATCACTATGCACTGGACGTTTTCTACCTTTAATTTCATTATAAGAACGAATTGCAGAAAAGTGTAAACGAACATCATCTGGTGTAATACAACCAAATGCAAATCCAATTTTACTACCTACATTAATTGCACTTTTTGCTAGACTTAGTCCAATATGGCGCGAAGCACAAATAAAGATAACTTTATATTTAGTTGCAAGACCAATTGGAGTTAGGGTTTTACCAGAACTTGTTGGCGCACGATAAAAGATGAGTTTAGGATTATTGGTTTGCATAAGAGTATAAATCTGTTTTTGATGTTCATATAATTCAAATGGTTTATAGTTATAAATATTATTATTTTCAATAAATTCATATGTATTTTGAATGAAGTGAATAATATTCATTTTGTGACGATTCTCACTAAGAAATACAATTACAAATTGAAGAATATATTTATTAATTGAATAAATACTAAGTAAATATTCAATATTGTAAAAGTATAGTTCCTTTTTATTATTTTTATCTTTTACAAAGTCTTTCATAAAAGATAAAATAGTATATTCTACGGAAGATTCAACTAAATTTTCATTAGATTTAAGGCGAATGCAATCTGCCTTGTTGAGAACTTTTTTAGGTTTATCTAAGATAACATTTGTCATTTTATATTTTTTAACGAATCCATCAATAATGTCTTTTAAAAGATTTACAAAGATATAATAATCTTTATCTGGGTGGTCTAACTTTAAAATAGAGCCAATAGTAAGATTGGTTTCTAATTTTGTATGAATATCATTGAATCCTGACTTAATTAATTTAAGAATACTTAATTCTTTACTATCAACCGCATTCTCCATGCTTTCCCATTCATATTTGGACAGTTTGCACTGCTGAAATTCATTTAGTACAAGAGAAGCCATGTTTTGATTCAAAAGGATAGTCAATTTATCTGTTTTGTATGCCTATTTTTTTTATTCAATTTTTTTAAGGGAACCAATGTTCCCCTATGACCCCTCCCTATCAGAAACCTACGGTTTCCGAACCTTCCCTTTAAGATTCACATTAGTAAGAGTTACCATTCAAAAGAAACAAATGAAATGTTTCTGATACTTATCCACAATAGATTAAAGGGTCATTTGTAGTGCCAATTGTCATAAAATTACTTGTTCCATAAATATCTTGTAATAAGGCCCATTCAAACAATCCTCCAAAATAAATGTAAACATTTATAAAACCAAGTTTTTTTAACTCATTATATTTACGAATAACAGACATATCAGAATAATTTCTACCATAAATAATAATTTCTTGATTTTTATTTTTCTTTAAAATAGAATTAATATGGTCAGCTTCTTTACTAGCAGATAATGTTCCGTAAATTAAATAAGATTGTTCGTTATCAGGTAATGTACTAATAATAATTACATCGTTTGATTTAATTTTTTTTTGAATTTCTTTAAAATTATATGTTTTAAAAGAAGAATATATATTACCCATGTTTGAATAAAAAATATAATTTTAAATTCTTTAAATAGAATCAAATTTGATAACGACATCAACTTTTTCTCTCTTTAAACATTTAGATGCAGAAACAGATAATTCTTCTCGTTTTTTTCTAGATGTACTAATATTAGGTACAGAATCGTTATGTTTATTTTTTTTATTTTTTTTCAGATTATTTCTATTTCTAGAAATACTATTATTTGAGTTCATATCTTTTAAGATAGAATCATAATTTGTTTCGATATATTCAATAATATTATTTTCAATTGCCCATTTAAAAAAGTTTAATTGTCCAATAGTAGTTTCAATACTATAATCATCATTAATTGGCATTCTAATACGTTCCCATCTACAAAAAGGGTCAAATCTTCTTTTGGAATAAGCTTTTAACTTTAATTTATAATCAATATAAACCTTAAAACGAGTATTATTTTCAGTTGAATATGTAGTTGAATTTTTTTTTGCATAATTTGTTGAGAACCAATCAACAATTCTTAGAGAAATTTTCTCTTCTTTTCCATTAATGATTTTAAGCATTTTATCTAAATTGTCATCTTTGTTGTAAAATTCTTTTAGCTTAAATAATAATAGTTCATTCTGTGATTTCATTGTAATTAACTATTTATTTTTTTTAAGTTTTTTATAAATAATATTTAAACGAATTAAAATAAAATTACAAAAAGTATAAAACAAATGGGAGAAGATTTTGGATTTAATAATCTAACTAGAAATGATGAACATTTTGATAGTGATTATAATTTATCTAGAAAAATAGATTCATCAGATATTCATGTTTTAAATATATGTAAATTTATTATAAAAAAGAATAATTGGGATATAAATGATACAATAGAAATAAAAGGATATTGTGGTACATTTTATTTATATTTTAAACAAAATTTATATGAAATTGTAAGAATGGATAAAGTAAAAGATAAAGATGAAATTATTGGAATAGGTGTTCCTCCATCAAATAAATTTTGTTATAGAAAGATAGATACATCAAATCAAATATGTATCTGGAATAAAAATCCACCAAATATAGGTTATTTTGGTTTCTTAAAAGAATATGAAAATGGTTGTATTTATTGTAATAAATAATTATTCATTATTCTTCTAATTTTTTCAATACAAGATTTTTACCTTGTTTAAAATAAACATGATTATCTGTTCTTCTTTGTAAATTACATTTTAAACAAGATATACATGTATTATCTGCATAATGTCCTTTATTGTTATCAAATCTTTCTAATGTCCATTGAGAAGTTTGTTTTCTCTTGTTATACAGAATATGTAAATCACAATCACAATAATAACATTTTAGATTACAATTATATAATTTTTGAATAATGTCATCTAAGGTTATATGTTTATCTATATCGAATTTTGATTTGAGTTTATCTTGACTCTTATAAGCACTATGTTTTTTTCTAATTTCTTTAAGCATATCTTTAACTTGGTCATTATTTTCATTATATGTTTTATTGTATAATTTATCTAATACATCCATTTGATTAAAACTAATATCATAAATATTGGTTTTTATAGAATTGTCTTTAATAACTATGCATTTCATATAAAGAATTTACATATATTATTTATATAATATAAACAAAATGGAAGAGTCTACATCTACACCTTCATGTAAAGAATATAATAGTTTAAAATATAGAAGTATGATTTTAAAAGGTTCTAATATAGAATCAACTACACAAACTTTAACAGAAAATAAGTTAGATGATTTCTTGAATAGAGATATTGAACTGAATAGAAAAAATATATGGACAAAATTATCAAAAACAGAGAAATATAAGAGAATAAAGGAATATATTGATAATAAATTAACATCTCAATATCAATTAGATGCTAATGATAAGATTGGTGCTTTAAAATTTTTTAATTTATTATTAGAACGTAAAAAATTAAGTAAAACAAATGAATTAACTTATAATAAAGAAGAACATTTTATAGAACAAATTACTGGACTTATTTTTAATCCAACAACTCGTAAATTTTCAATAGTGAATGATATTAAAACAAATAAAACAACTAAAAAAAAACCTTCAAAGGAACCTAAGGTTGAATTAACTGAACCGGAATAATATATATATAATTATATGGAATATAAAACAAGTTATAAATTAAAGTATAATCCTTTATTAGAGGTAACAGAATATGATAGTATATTAAATGAAGAATGTATGTATGTTTGGGTAATACATGGAAGTAATGTAACTAATCGTATAGAATATTTTGAATATGATAATAGTAAAAGTAAAAGTAATATTAAATATGTTAAATTTTTTAATAAATTATATGATACTTTAAATTTAAATTATTTAGACAAATTATTTGGAAGTATGAAACATTTATTTATTACACCATATACATTTGATAAAAATACAGATGAAGAGATAAAAGCAGATATCTTTAAACAAGATAGTGATAAAAAAATATTATTACCATCTATAAAATTTAGTGCAGACCAAAGATTAGAATCTGGTCTATCAAATATGATAGGCTTATATAAAATAGAAACAAATATACAGAAAAAAAATAAGAATAATAATGATATATATTTTAAAAAAACTAAATTAATTAGTAATGATGATTTATTACATAAATTTGATATAAATACAATTTTTTATGAAGACTTATTTAAATTAACATATCAATATGTAGATAAGAAAACTGACCATATAAATATAAGTATATGTTGTTGTAGGTCTAAATCAGAAAATGCAATTAAAAATAATGAAGAAAACAAATATGATGATAATGATATAAATTTGAATAATATAAAAATCCATTCAAAAGAATCTTTGGATAAAATAAAATTTAATAGAAATTATCCAACCCCTTTTATTATTCCATTGGTAATTCCATTGAAAGAATATTATGATAATAAAGAGCTTTTACCTATAATATCTAATATTAATCATAAAAGGATTGGTTGTGAATTATCTATATTAGAATATTATGATATTATACCATATTATAAAGCAGCAGGTAATATTACATGTATGAATTATGATGGATTACCTTTAAGTAAAATGTTGATCTACATATACAACTCTTTAATGAAACCTAAATTAAAAGAATTCTTTTTTATTAGATACCCACTAGAAGAAGGAATAAGAAAAATTGTAAAATTTTTAATTAGATATATTAAATCGTTCGCATATCTTAGAGATATAATTCCTTTTACTATAATATTTAAACTAGTATCTCAAAAAATGTTATATTTTGAAAAAACAAATATTAAAAATTATGGAATTACAACATCTATTACAATAGATAAAACTGGAATATATTTAATAGACCCTCATAGTAATATAAAAAAACAATTATTAGATTTTTATGATGATAACTTTGAAAAAATATTATTTTCAGATTCAGAAAATTTAATAACTTCTTTTTATAAAGAGATTAAAGATATATATACTGGAAAAGATACTCGCGAATATATAAGTAAAACACTATTAGAAGAAAATTCTAGCTCGCCAATATTTTTAGATATGATATATACATTAACTAATAAAATATATAGTAGTGAAAAAAATTTGTCATATGAAACTAATGATATAAAGTTAAAATATGAAATTAACGAAAAAAAATTACCATATGAAACTATATTATCATTTTTGAATTATATTACTCGTAAACATTCAGGAAGTTATACTGGACTTTTTATATTGCCTGGAACTGAAATAACTATCCCTCATGAAAAAGAAAAAATAAAAAAAAAAGGAAATTTTGCATTAAACTATAAAATTGATGATAGTAATTCATCTTATACAGTTTTTAATCCTATATTTAATGAAAGAGGTAATAAATTTACAAATGAAGTTTTAAAACAAAACGGTATTAAATTATTTAGTAATTATAATAGAAAAAATGAAAATAAACCTCAAACTATGTTTAGAAAAACATTAAACCTTATTAAACGATATGGTATGGAACAACTAAAAAAAACTAAAAAAACTAAAAAAACTAAAAAAACTAAAAAAACTAATAAAACTAAAAAAACTAATAAAACTAATAAAACTAATAAAACTAATAAAAAATAATAAAAATAATAAAATAAAAAAATAAAAAATTTAATTATATTATTAATAAAATAAATGACAAAATGTAAAAGTGGTAAGTATATTATTCACGAATTACATTTAATTAAATATTTATTTTTATTTTTAAGGAAAATATTTTTTCAAGGTATGATTAATATCTATTTATCTTTGAATAAAATAAACATCAATAAATATTTAATAAAAACTTAATTAGTTTCATTATTTAATGAAATTGTATTTAAACATTTTTTATAAATTAATAAATATAGATAATTTAGTATGGAAGAAAAGATTATCCAATATTTAACAGAAAATCCTAATTTATTTATAGAACCTAAATTTATAAATAAATTATATCAACCTGAATTTGACAAAGATGAATTTAATGAAAACATAAATATTATTTTAACAAAATATGATAAACATAGAAGTGAACCAACCTACCAATATTCAGAAAAACTAAATTTAGAATCTAAAATTAAATATTTACAAGAATTACCTCAACCAGTACAGAGAACTCCTGAATGGTTTGATTTAAGACAAAATCATTTAACTGGAACAAGTATAACAAATATTTTTGATACACCTGCTTCTCTAAATCGTTTAATATATGAAAAATGCAAACCAATTGATTTAGATAAATTTAAACCATCATTAGCTGAAAATAGTATGACATGGGGTCATAAATATGAACAATTAACATGTATGCTTTATGAAAAGTACAATAATACTAAAATAAGTGATTTTGGATGTATTAAACATTCTACATTAGATTTTTTGGCAGCATCACCCGATGGAATTGTTACAGGTGATAATAATTATGGTCGTATGATTGAAATAAAAAATGTAGTTTCTCGTGTTATTGATGGTATACCAATTAAAGATTATTATATTCAAATGCAAATTCAAATGGAAGTATGTGATTTAAATGAATGTGATTTTATAGAAACAAAATTTACAGAACTAGAAAATAGAGAAGAATATGAAAATGAAAATAATAATGAAAAAGGAATTATAGTTGTGTTTGTAAAAAATTGTGAAGAATATATTTATGAATATATGCCATTAAATACAATTAATTATGAAGAATGGATTGATAATATTTTAGATAAATATGAAAATATAGATGGAATAGAATGGTTTAAATATATTTATTGGAGGTTAGATGTATATTCTTGTGTATTGGTAAAAAGAAGAAAGGAATGGTTTAATTATGCGATAGAAAAGATGAAAGAAACATGGAATATCATACAACAAGAGAAAGTGAATGATGAATATTTAAAAAGAGCACCAAAAAAAAGAGCAAAAAAACAACAAACCGATGATATGAGTCTATCAGAATTAGAAAGTATTTCTGGTGATACCATACCATTGACATCTAAATGTTTAGTTAAAATTATATAGAGAAAATCTACTATATTATGATATAGTCTTAGTACATCATGGCAGAAGAAACACTCCATCTAAGTGTCATCAAGCGAAACGGCGTAATTGAGGATTTATCCTATGATAAAATTGTTCAGAGAATCAAACAATTATGTTACGATGATTTAGATATTCAGTGTAGTAGTTTAGTTATGAAAATTATTAATCAATTACATCATAATATTCCAACAACCAAAATTGATGAATTAATTGCCGAGCAATGTGCTTCGATGGGTATTCATCACTTTGATTACTCTACGCTAGCAAGTAGAATTATTATTTCTAATCATCAAAAAGAAGTTGATAATTCAATTTTAACTTTTGTAAATAAAGTATATGATTCGAATAGTAATAATTATTTATCTGATAAATATTATAATTTTATTTTAAAACATCATGAATATCTAGATTCAATTACAGATCATTCCAGAGATTATTTGATCGATTATTTTGGTTTTAAGACATTAGAAAGAGCTTATTTAATTAGAAAGAATGATAAGGTAGTAGAGAGAATTCAACATTTGTGGTTAAGAGTTGCGATTCAAATTCATGATGAAGATTTAGATAAGGTAAAAGAAACATATGATTCTCTCAGTTTGAAAGAATATATTCATGCAACACCTACATTATTTAATTCTGGTACAAAACGTCCTCAATTAAGTTCATGTTTTCTAATGGCTATGGAAGATGACAGTATTAATGGTATTTTTAATACACTAACTGAATGTGCAAATATTTCTAAATGGGCGGGTGGTATTGGATTACATGTTCATAATATTCGTTCAGAAGGTAGTCATATTTCTGGAACAAATGGTAAATCTAACGGAATTGTACCTATGTTACGTGTATTTAATAATACAGCAAGATATGTTGACCAAGGTGGTGGAAAGAGAAATGGTAGTTTTGCAATCTATTTGGAACCATGGCATGGAGATATTGAAAATTTTCTAGATTTGAGAAAGAATCATGGTGATGAAGAATTACGAGCAAGAGATTTGTTTTATGCATTATGGATTCCAGATTTATTTATGGAAAAGGTAGAGAAAAATGAAGAATGGTATTTAATGTGTCCAAATATGTCAAAAGGATTATCTGACGTATATGGTGATGAATTTAAAGAATTATATAATAAATATGTTTCAGAGAATAAATATATTAAAAAAGTAAATGCACGAGAGTTATGGTTTAAAATTTTAGATAGTCAAATGGAAACCGGAACACCATATATGTTATATAAAGACGCATGTAATAAAAAATCAAACCAAAAAAATCTTGGTGTAATTAAATCATCTAATTTATGTTGTGAAATTGTAGAATATAGTGATGCAAATGAAACCGCAGTTTGTAATTTAGCTAGCATTTCTCTAAGTTCAATGGTATCAAACAAGGTTTTTGACTATGAAAAATTACATCGTGTAACAAAACAATTAACTATTAATTTAAACAAGTTGATTGATGTAAATTATTACCCAACTAACAAGACAAATGTAAGTAATAATAAACATCGTCCAATTGGAATTGGTGTTCAAGGACTTGCTGATACATTTGCTTTATTAAATATTCCTTTTGAATCAAAAGAAGCAAAAGAAGTTAACATTAATATTTTTGAAACTATTTATCATGCATCACTAGAACAAAGTATGGAATTATCAAAAAAAGATGGTCCATATTCAAGTTTCTCTGGTTCGCCACTATCAGAAGGTAAATTCCAATTTGATTTATGGAATACATCACAAAGTACTCGTTATAATTGGGATTTACTTAGAAAAGAAATTATGACACATGGAGTAAGAAATTCTCTCTGTGTTGCTCCGATGCCAACTGCATCGACCAGTCAGATTCTAGGTAATAATGAATGTTTTGAACCATTTACAAGTAATGTATATACCAGAAGAACATTGGCAGGAGAATTTATGGTAGTAAATCGTTATTTAATGAAAGAATTAATTGATTTAGGAATTTGGAATGTAAAGATTAAAGATAAGATTGTTGAACATAAAGGTTCAGTTCAACATATTGATGAAATTCCCTCTCACATTAAACAGAAATATAAAATTGTATGGGAGATTCCTATGAAACATATTATTGATATGGCAAAAGATAGAGGACAGTATATTTGTCAAAGTCAATCTATGAATTTATGGATTGAAGAACCAAATTATAAAATTCTAACAGCTATGCATTTATATTCTTGGAAGGCTGGATTAAAAACAGGAATGTATTATTTAAGAAGAAAGGCAAAGCATCAAGCACAACAATTTACAATTATTCCGGAAAATAAAACCAATGAAGAATGTTTAAATTGTTCTGCTTAGTTGTTATAATCTTTTATAGATTCATTTGGAGGATTATTAAAATTTCTAAGTCGAATGTTTTTATTATTATTATTTGGTTTATCTATTATAGTATTTTGAACATTATTAATTTTTTCTAAACTATTATTTGAAATACTTGATTCATTCATACTATTTTCAAGAACATTCATATCATGAAAATCTGGACTTTCTGGTTCGGTAATACTATTTGTGTTACTATTTGTCTTATTATTCAATTTATTTAAATTTATTGTAGAGTTATTTATATTATTACCATTTTGATTTAATAAAAAATCATCTTCATCATTATTTACTATATTTTCTGAATCATTTATGGCAGTCATGTTATTTGAGATATTATTATCAATATTATCATTGTCTATATTAGTGTTATCTTCATTATTCTCTATATTATTATTTTTAGTTTTGTTTAAAACGAATGTTTTCTTTTTAGTTTTTCCTTCAAAAATGATAACTCTTCCTTTTCTATCAATTTGTCCAACTGACACAGATGAATCATTGCTTTCGAATAAATGACCTTTTTTTAAATAATATTTTTTGTTATTCATAATAAAATAATTCTGTAATGTTTCTATTTCTTGTTCTACTTCCTTTATTAATTTCGAAGCATCTCTTATTTTTTTAGTTAATTTCATATAAATATAAATATATTTAAAAATTTTATGAAAGACATATTATAAAATGAAATATTTTAGATTAGGTATGAGTGAGTCATCACTTTTATTTATGTATTATATAGAAAAACACATTGTTGGTTATGATGAGATAATTTTAAAATATTATAGAAATAATCTATTAAATTGGTTATATTCAACATCTGGATTTTTTGATGTAACAATAAAAGGTAATTATTTTGATTTTAGTAATCAATATTATAATATAATCAATTCTACAACATATAATACCTATTTTAATAATTTATTAAATTACATAAAAAATACACATTTTACATTATTTTATTTTAAGTGTCATGCACTAACAAATATAATACATTATTTACCAGATTTTTTTAAGTATATTAACAAAGAAAATCTAACACAAAATGAGAATAATACCTATATTATTAAAAATATAATAGAAGAGAATCTAAATAATAAAAGAGTATTATTAATTCATAATTTATCTGAGCTTATGATAAAACAATATTATAATGGTAATATAAAACAAATAAATCCATCATTTCCAAATTTTGAATATATTATACCTTATAAAATAGGTTATACATTTTTAAACAATCATTTACAAATTGATTTACATAAAAATATAATAGAAAGAGTAAAAAGCTTGGGTGTAGAATTAAGAAACTGTATTCATTATAATAAAATAGATTTTGTAATTATTTCATGTGGAGCTTATTCATCTCTTTTAGCACAAGAATTAGTTCAATCAACTGATTATTGTTTAATTGGAAGAGAGATTGAAAAAGAGTTTGGTATTATTACAAATAGTAATAAGGTATTAATAGAAGATACTAAATATTATGTAAATGTTCCTGATGAATTAAAACCACCGTGTCATGAAATAATAGAGAATAGTTGTTATTGGTAAATTCTTTTTTTCTACTTTATTTTATATGAAGATAAATTATATATTTTTGTTATTAGGACTAATAATATTTTCATGTTTGATGTTTTTTATGTTTTCTAATAGAGAAGGTTATTCTAATAATTATGATGATTCGGAATTATTTGCTACAACTGATACACCAGTACCTGGATGTAATGATACCGATAGTAATGTTCCTCCTTGTTACAATAGCATTCAAAAGAATTATAATGATTTTACCTCTGATTTTTTAAAAGATGATAAATATATACTTAAAACACAAATTGTAACACCAGTTTGTCCATCAAATCCATATACTCCATTTAGTCTTACTGGAACAGATATTTCTTCTAATACATTAAACTATGATGATAGCTATATATCGGAATTTTTAAAATCATACAACACAAGATATAGTAATGATTTACAACCAATTGATGGTTCATTTAATGTTTTTAATAATATAACGAATACAACTTATAAAACAGAGAATATAAGTCCTGGTGCTCCTGAAAAATTAGACCCAACTGCAATTTCAAATTGGACATTATCAAATCCTTTGACAACAAATGCAAATAATACGCCATCAGAAGATCCAAAATTTAAAAATGAAACACCAGAAGCAGTAAGCAATGTATCTAATTCTAAAAGTCAACCTTCGACCATAGAAGAATCAAACAGTACTTGTCCTCCATGTCCTTCTTGTGAGAGATGCCCAGAACCTGTTGTAGAATGTAAGAGAGTAATTAATTATAGAAATCCAAATGCAATGTCAAACGTACCAGTACCAGTAATAGATGATTTTAGTAATTTTACAAAGTAATATAATTTTGATAATTTAATGTAAAATTGAAAATAATAATGGTTCTAATAAATCTAATAAATATAAAAAAATATGGAATTAATCATTCATCCAACCGTAAAACAAAAAAAAGAAATAAGTTATAATCACATAATAAAATTAAAAGATAATTTAAATATTTATATAGGGAATGAAGCATCAAGAGAAGCAGAACATTTTGATTATATAATAGAAATATGTAATGAAAATGAATTATATCATCCATTATCATATAAACCGAATGATATATTAACATTCATGTTCAATGATTCAAGAACATATAATATATTAAAGCACAAAGATGAAATTATTGAATTTATAAATAAATGTGAAGGAAAATTATTAATTCATTGCGGAGAAGGTGTAAGTCGTAGTCCATCAGTATTTATTTTATATTTAATACATAATTTAAATTATACATATGAAGAAGCATTCAAATTAATTTCATCAAAAAGGTTTATTAAACCAAATATCGGATTTATTAGACAACTTAAACGAATTTAATTATTATAATGTTTGTATACGTTTTTTCTTACAAGTTTCATCCATTTGAAATGTATTACATTTTTTAGTTTGTGGGACTATTTTTAGAATGCATTTTGCTTTCTCTCCATAAAGGGATTCAGTACAACCTTTTTCTATTTTTGGTAAAGCTTTGTTAGTGCATCTTGCACGGAAGTGTTCATATCTTTCTCTGACATTTTCATAAGTAAGCCCAGAAACTTTACCTAACATTTTATTTACAACTTCATGAAGCTCATAAATATATTTAGAAAAGGTTTCCCTATTTTTCATATGAGACATTTTTAAAGGGTATTGTTTTAGATTTTTTGTAAGATTAATTCTACAATATTTACAAGGTAATATATTTTTTAGACTTATAACAAAGTTTCGGTAATTTATTTTTTGTTCATTTGTTGGTTCTACTGGATAATTAAAACTCATTGTATGTAAAAAATGCCACATACCTGGTCCCCATACAGTAGTAAGCATACCATCGCCACTTTTATAATCATTATCTGTATATGTTTTTTTTAATATTTTACGTGTTTTCATATATAAAATATTAAGAAAATAAATATATTTATAAGATATGGAGCTTGTATACGCAAATAATATATTTATAATTGCATTATTATTGACATTGATGAGTATGTATTTCAAAAAAACAATTTATTTATTATTAAGTATTGTTTTATATTTTACATATATAGTTCTTATATTAAATAATGAACTATCCAAAATTAATGTTATATATACCATATTTGTAGGTTTGTTAATGTTTTTTTTAATAAGCAAAATGTTTAAATAAATTATTTTTTTAACAAATTATGTATATTATTATTTTTGAATTTATATTTATTAAATTGAATACGTATTAGTTCTTCATAATAATAATAATTTAAATAATAATCAGATTTAGAAATAAAAACATAGTTATTTGTATTATATTCTTTAATAATCATTAAATAAAGAATATAATTATGTTTATTATGTTTTATAATTTTATATGAATTTCTTTTTTACAGGATTTATTATATTATTATTTGCAGGTTTAGGGTATTTTTTATATAATAAATACATTAAAAAAGACCCAACTGAATTTATACCAAATGATGAATACAGAACAATTATAAATACAAAAAAAGAATGTGATATTATATTATTTAGTGCAGAATGGTGTCCTCACTGTAAAGAAATGGATCCAGAATGGATTAATTATACTAATAATTATAAAAATGATAAATATCAAGTAAATTTTAAAAAAATAATGGGCGATGATGAACCAACATTAGTTGAAAAATATAAAATTGAGAGTTATCCTACAATAATTTTAGTAAAAGATGGGTTATCTTATGAATATGATTCTAAATTCTCTGGTGAATCTATGGATTTATTTATTGGGACTATTATGAATAATTAATTTCTAACAAATATTATGGATCCTCATTTAAATATAGATGAATTATACGAAAGTAAAAAAAAAAGTGATTTAAACCGTTTAGATGTATTTAATAAATTATTAATAAAAATACATAATAAAATAAAACTTGTATCTAGACAGAGAAATAGTAATAATTTTTGTTGTTATGTTATTCCTGAGGTATTTATAGGATATCCTAAATATGATATTGGTGAATGTATTGGATATATTACATTTAAACTAAATAATGATGGATTTTTAACTAGATATGTACATCCAAACATGTTATTTATAAGTTGGAATCATTGGATACCATTATATGTTAGAGATGAATATAAGAAAAAAACTGGAATTGAAATAGACCAATTTGGAAATAAAGTTGAAAAACCAGAGAAAGAAAGTATAGTTAAATTTAGTAAAACATTAATAGATAAACCAAACAAATCATATAACATATCAAAAAATAATAATGTATATGATGAAGATTTTATTAATAGTTTACATAAATTTTAAAATTATTGTGGACGCTGTGTGATTGGTTGTTGAGAAATATTATCTTCTGTTTTTTTTTCAATAGGTTTTGTTTCAGAGGTTACTGTTGTTTCTACCTGTTGAGGTTTGTTTGTAATATTTTTAAATGATTGAGAAACCATATCCATAAATGATTTTTTTTGTGGTTGTACTACATTTTCTTGTATTGTTGAATTTGTACTTATTGGTTTAGTTTCTTCTATAATTCCTTTATCGGTAGATTTATCATTCGAATTATTACTAATTGTAATAAGTTCTAATGGTTTCTCAGTAGATATTTCAGTTGGAGGATTAGTAGATGGTTCGGTTAATCTCTCAGTAGATGACTCAGTTGGTTTCTCAGTAGGTAATTTAGTTGATGTTTCAATAGGTTTAACAGACGGTAACTCAATTGGTTTCTCAGTAGGTAATTCAGTTGATGTTTCAATAGGTTTAACAGACGGTAACTCAATTGGTTTCTCAGTAGGTAATTCAGTTGATGTTTCAATAGGTTTAACAGACGGTAACTCAATTGGTTTCTCAGTAGGTAATTCAACAGATGATTCTGGTAAAGTTTCGATAGGTTTCTCAGTTGCTAACTCAGTAGATGGCTTATCATCCTTTGATGAAAAAACACTCATTAATGTTCCAAAAATACCCTTAGACTCTTCTTTTGGTTCTTCTGATACCAATGCTTTTTCAGTTTGATTGTTTTGTTTATTAGTTGTTTCAGTTTGTTGAATAATATATGGTTTTTCTGTACTTATAACAGGGTTAGGTTCCTTATATTTTTCAGGTAATGAGGTAATACTGCTTGGTTGTATTGAAGTTATTGGTTGTGAATTTTGTGGATTGTATGTTTGTGGAAAAGAAGTAATACCGCTTGGTTTTATTGAAGATATTGGTTGTGGATTTTGTGGATTGTATGTTTGTGGAAAAGAAGTAATACCACTCGATTGAGTTGAAGTTAATGGTTGTGGATTTAGTGGATTGTATGTTGGTGGATTATATGTTTCAGGTAATGAGGTAATACCGCTTGGTTGAGTAGAAGTTATTGGTTGTGGATATTGTGGTTTGTATGTTTCAGGTAATGAGGTAATACCGCTTGGTTGTGTTGAAGTTATTGGTTGTGGATTGTATGTTTGTGGTAAAGAACTAATGATACTTGGTTGTGTTGAAGTTATTGATTGTGGTTTGTATATTAGTGGATTATATGTTTCATTTAATGAAGTAATATTGCTTGGTTGTGTTGAAGTTATTGGTTGTTGATTTTGTGGATTGTATGTTTGTGGTAAAGAAGTAATATTGCTTGGCTCTGTAAAAGATTGTTGAGGGGATTCAAATAATTGATTCTCTTTTGGAATATAATCATAATTTTGTGGTTTATTATATGTATTTATATTTGGTTCTTTTGTGTTAAAAGGTTGATTATAAAGTGGTTCTATATTAGAATTCATATTAGAATTCATATTAGAATTCATATTAGAATTCATATTATTCATAATAATTGGATTCATAATTACATGATTATTTGTATTATTTAATTTATTATGTGCATTATTCAAAGATAATTCTTCATATAATTCTTCAAAAATCATAATCGCTTGTATAAAATAACGTTCACAATTAGAATATAATTTAATAATAGTATCTCTTGTCTCATTTTCAATTTTTAAAATCATATCTATTGTTAATTCAGGATTAATCATATAGGATGGTTCACCATTTTCACCATTTTTTATAAGGAATAACTGTTTTAATATTGTAATTAATTTTTGTCTAAATAATGAAGTACTATTTTCAATTAATTTAATTTTATTTAAATATTTTTGAATTAAATGATGATGTTTTGGTACTACCATATCTTTTACAAAAAATGTATCATTACAATAATTTAATCCTTTAAAATCTAATAACTCAATATCTTTAAAACTTTGTATTTCTTTTGGTTTAACTTTATTTCCAGTAAAAACTTGATAAAATAATGTTAAATCTTTATTATATTTTTTTTTCATATCTTTACTTTGTTTACTCCATTCTTTTGTTTCATAATCAAATACATCATAATATAATAAATCTAACTCTTTAATACCAATTTCATCAGTTAATTTAAAAACAATTGGAGTTTGACACATTTTTTCACCAGGATTTAAAATAACTTCACTCTCATCAGAATCATCTAGTTTATTTTTTAAAATTGAGATTCTTTTTCGACATAGATTCATAGGGTTTGATAATTGAGATAAAACAGGTTGAGAGTTATGTGGAATATTTTTATATTCTTCAATATCTTTTAAATAAAAAAATTGCTTCTCTCCTTGTTCATCTTCGTAAGAATATTGAGGGTCAATTGTAGAAACAATTGCACTATATATTGTTAAAATTTTAATATAATATTTTGAAATATTTTGAATCATTTGATTTTTTAATTTATCATTGGAAGGAATTAAATTAAATATAGCATTTTGAATAGTACTTTCACCTTTAATTTTATGACTTAAAGCACCTATTTCTAATGGGGTTAATTTATCATCAAATATTTTATTTGTTAAAATAATTAAATTATCATAATATTCTTTATCAGAAAGTCTTAATAAATCAATTGTATTTTGTTTTAATATATAGTGAATTGCGATATCATCAATTTGACTTGATAAAGTTAAAGTTTCGTCAGGAGTTAAAATTTCTTTATTTTCTTGTGAAAATTTTATTTTATTTGGTAAAATATTACCCATTTTATTATAGACAAATATAATAAAATAAAAATTGAATTATATCTAATTGAAATAAAAATACCATAAAATGAAAACATCAAGTAATAAAGTGATAAATGATGCATGGGTGCTATTTGACAGAGAATTACATAAACCCGAAATAAACGAGTCAGATATTGAAGAAAGTTGTATTTCAAATGAATTTAATGAGAATGTTTGTAAAAATTGTAATGAACAATTATTTATTTCAGATGAAGGTTTTAATTGTTGTTCAAATAAAAAATGTGGAAAAATTTATAAAGAAATTTTAGATTTTGGTGCAGAATGGAGATTTTATAAATCAGATGATACAAATTCGTCAGACCCAACTAGATGTGGTATGCCAATTAATCCTTTGCTAAAAGAATCATCATTTGGTTGTAAAATTACATGTAATAGTAATTCTAGTTATGAAATGAGAAAAATTAGAAGATATACTGATTGGCAATCAATGCCATACAAAGAGAAATCAAAATATGATGATTTTCAAATGATTACAATTCATGCAAGCAATTCTGGACTACCTAAAAACATTATTGATGATGCGATACGTTATTATGATAAAATTTCATCTGGTAAAACATATAGAGGAATTAATCGCGATGGTATTTTAGCAGCATCTGTTTATATTTCTTGTAGTATAAATGAAACACCTAGAACTTCAAAGGAAATTGCAACTATATTTAAATTAGATAATACAAGTGCTACAAAAGGTTGTAAAAACGCATTAAGTATATTAAATGAATTAGAGAAGGATGAACAAGAAAAAACAGTATTACATAATTCAACACCATCCTCTTTTATTCATAGATATTGTAGTAAATTATCAATTAATAATGAATTAACACAGTTATGTATGTTTATTGCAGCAATTGTAGAAAAACAAAAGTTAATTCCAGAGAATACACCACATTCAATTTCAGCTGGAATTGTCTATTTTGTTTGTCAAAAATGTAATTTAAATATTTCTAAAAAATACATTAATAATATTAGTCAAATTAGTGAAGTAACTATTAACAAATGTTATAAAAAATTAGAAATGTATGAAAGCAAATTAATTCCACCAGTAATTATTAAAAAATATATTGTTTAATATGGTATGATAAATTATAAAAAATATAAAATAATATATAATGATTAAATATGCATTTATAATTCCATATCGTGATAGAGAATGTCATAAACATTTTTTTACAAAATATATGGAATATTTACTTGAAGATTATCCAAAAGATTGTTATGAAATAATATTTGCACATCAAAATAATAATTTACCATTTAATCGTGGAGGAATGAAAAATAGTGGGTTTTTATATATTAAAGAAAAATATCCTCTTCACTATAAAAATATAATATTTATTTTTAATGATATTGATACATTACCTTATAAAAAAAACTTATTAAATTATGATGTAAACCCAAATGAAATAAAACATTTTTATGGGTTTCGTTTTGCATTAGGAGGAATTTTCTCTATACGAGGTGAAGATTTTGAAAAAATAAATGGATTTCCAGGTCTTTGGGCATGGGGATGGGAAGATACTATATTACAAGAACGTGCATTAAATTATAAAATAAAAATTAACAGAGATATATTTTATGAATTTGGATCAAAAGATATATTACACATGATTGACGGTTTAACAAAAAATATATCAATAAAAAACAGAGAAGAATATAAAAAAAAAAATATAATGGACGGTTTAAATCAAATAAATTCAGTTCAATTTTTTAAAAATGAAATAACTGGAATGTTAGATGTGAATATATATAGTAATTCATATAATCCAATAGATAAAACTATTGTAAATGCTAATTTAAGTTTTGATAATAAAAATAATTTAAGTGATGAAAATAAAAAAAAAATTGAACGTAATTTGAAAAAAATGTTTTTTTGATATTAATTATTTGACATATTTTGTATAATTTTATCTTTATTTGTAGAATTCTCATCAATAAAATCACGAATTGATTTAAAAATTGCTTGATTTGTTGTTAAAACCTTTTCTTTTTTTTGATAACCTAAATATTCTTCAATACATTTATCAATTGTTTTATTTTTTTCAAACGAGGCAATAGCTTCTTCTCTATTATAAGTTGTTTGTCTCATTAACATTTTAATAAGTGCTTCCTCGACATGTTCTTTAATAGTAGTGCAATTATTCATTTATATAAAGGTTAAGAATAATTCTTTTATATTTTTTATAATAAATGAATTTAAAATTATAATATATTTACTATAATAGATATAAATGTCTGTAATTAAAGATGCCAATGAAAAAAATGAATATAAATTAGATAAATCATGGGGTTTTTATATTCATTTACATAATACAGATGATTGGAGTTATGAAAGTTATCATAAGATATGTGATTTAACTAATTTAGAACAATCTATATTGTTAATTAACGAAATTAATTTTGAATTAATTAAAAAGTCAATCATTTTTGTAATGAAAAATAATATTAAACCTATGTGGGAAGATGAAAGTAATAAAAACGGTGGTGGATTTTCATTCAAAGTTCATAATAAAAATGATATTGAAGGAATATTTAAAAAATTATTTTATAAGTTAATTGGAAATTCACTTACCAAAAATATGGATATTATGAATTCAATTAATGGTATAAGTATTTCTCCTAAAAAATCATTTTGTATTATTAAAATTTGGATGAATAGTTGTAAATACATGAACCCCAATGTATTTGAAGGGATTGATGAATTAGAGAAAAATGGATGTTTGTTCAAGAAACATTTAGAAGATAGATAAACTTAATAAAATATTAAATATTTATATAATTATGAAATCAACAAAATATACAAATAATCAAAAATACACACGTTTTTTTATTAGAAATATTATATTTATAATTCTTGTTTTTATTTTTATGATTATTTATATAAATTATTATCGTAATAAATAACTAAGAATTATTAGATGGTAATGGTGCAAGTCCTAATTTAATTTCACCGAGAGAAGCCACATTATATTTAATAATTAATGGTAAATCATTTTCCATATACATTTCAATTTGATTACAAAGATTTGTACATTTAATAAAATAATTCAAATTTTTCAAAGAAAATTCACCCTGAATTACTTTATTATATTTTTGAATAAATGCCATACCATCAGATTCACTTCTGATAATCTCTGCACTTGCAAATGCACCTCTACATTTGAAAATAAGTTGATTTTTAATATATTTAATTTCTAATTTATCTGAGATACAATATAAATCACGAATAATTTTCTGAAAATCATTTGATGGTAAATTAATAATGGATGAATATTTTACATCTGGAATTGTTAACTCTTCATGTTCTGGTTCTATTAATTTTAATTTTTGAATTTTACATTGTTCTTTTTGTTTATTTTCAAATTTTAATACAAGATTTTCTACAATTCCATTATTATAATCATCATTTTCAATATATATAGACAATGTTTCATCTGTGTCAATTGTGCTAATTAGTTTAAACAAATAAAACATATTAACACCTACAATAATTTTATCTTTGTTGCATTCATAATATTCAAAATTACTGCTTAATAAATGTAAATGAACAATAACAGTCTGAGATTTATCCATATTTATAATACGAAGACCATCTTTTTGAAATGTGATATTTGTTTCTAATAATATGTCCTTTAATGCAGTCATTAATGTTCTAAACGGTGCAATTTGAACAGTTTTAATAAGAAGTACATGATTATCAACATTCTCATTGCTCATATTTTATAATAAAAACTTAAAAACTTTATATTATTTATATATTTAATTATAATAAAAAGAATTTTTATAAATAAAATATAATATAATTATTAAAATGACTGAAACAATGTATCCACCAATATCTATTAAGAGTAATTATGGCATTTATATTTCAATCATTTTAAATGAATATTTTCAAGAAGACGGAATTGTTGAAAGTATTATTAAAGTTGATAATAATAATACAATTGTTAAATTTAACAAAAATATAAATAATGATAATTTAGAAATGTTTTTTAATGAATTAAAAGTGAAGGATGTTTGTTTGAATTATAATAATGAAAATATTGAAGTTTCATTATTAAAAAATTAATCTGTTTGTAATGCCTGTGAATTAATCTTTCTAGTTTTTACATTAGAAGAAATTAAATAAATAGAGTTTTCTGTGATAATCATAAGTTCATTGCCAGTCTTCGACATATTTGAGATAGTACTAGTATAGTGGTCCTTATCTTTAAGTAAAATTTTATTTCCATCCTCTGTTACACATATAGAAATTTTACCTAAATGAGAATCCATCCAAAAATCCATTAAAATTGGTTTTTCAGTTGCAATTGAATTTTTAAAGGCATGCATAGCTAATTTTTGAGATGGCAGAGGAGGTTCAGAACCAGCTGTTTGTTGTGTAGTAGAAGTAGTTAATGCGGCCATATTAATTTATAAGATTCAATATATTATTTTTTTATATTTTAAACTTAATATATTATTTTAAACAAACATCGTTTTTTTTACTTTTTTCTTAATCTTTTTGGGCAAGATAATTGTATTTAATTCGCAGATTTCATTATATTCTTCTTTAAATATTTTTCTTAAATTTTCATATATGTTATTAACATCATCATCATTGCATTTTCCAACGATTAAAACACTTCCTGTTCTAAATATCATAAATGAAATTTTATTATTATTAATGTTATATTTACATAAAATTCCTGGATAATTGCAAGGGTCATAATTTCCACCAAACCCATATTTTGTTTTTAAAATATGAAACAATTTTTCACGATTTACATAATAGTTACATGTAAAATTAGAATTAATAAGAATGGTAGTTCTATATTTTTCATATATATCTGTATTATAATATGGTCTTAAAATTCCAATAATTTTTTTCATAATTAAATCAACAGAATCCTCAGTTTGAATTCCAGGAATTTCTATTTTACCAGTATTGAAAAGCTTAATATGAAACTCTTTATATTTATTATCAATAAATAAACGATAAATGAAAACAAAGCTGTTATAAAATGCATTTTTTGTCTTCTTTTTTTTATTTTTAATCAAATCATTTTTACAAATACCAATATCTACTTTACGTACATCTTTAAAGGTAACACGACCAGTTGGATTATCAATCTGATTCAAAATAGTAACATTTATATTTTTATTATTTGTTTCTTTCATAATTTTCATATTTTCTTCAAATAATAATACTTCTTCTTTTGTAACAAAATTAAATCGTGTCTCTTTTTTAATAATACCTTCTTCTAAACAATCATAATTAATCATCGGTAATTTCCAAAATAATTGATTTAAATCAATCGAAACATTTAAATATAAAATTTTGGTTTTTGTTGAAATAAAGAGTTGTGATGATTCAGGTATTTCATTCATTCCTAATGGTTCTCTTTGTATGGAATCTTTGTTGAAATTATCATCTTCTTCTGTAATACCATAATTGATAAATTTCTCCCAAGCATCATCCATGGATTCCATGTCATTCAAATCCAAAATTTCCATTTATAGTATTCAAGTTATGATATATATTATATGATTATTTTCAAATCAATTATTTTGTAATGATATGAAGTATTTCATTAGAATGTTATCAAAATAATTTATGTCTTGTTTAATCAAAATAATTGATTTCATCATTTTTATCAATTTTGTATCTATGTTATAATTGAACATTTCTAAAAATAATTTTATTAAATACTCTTTTAGACAATTATTTTTAGAATATGTTATAATATTTTTTAGTTCATAATTTTTACAATTATTAACAATCATATTTTTTTTTATAATTTCATAAGGATACGATTTGTATATTTGAAGACAATTTACAATAGATCTCATATCTGGATAATAATTATATTTAATGTCTTCAATAATTTCATTATTTATATTTATTTTTTCATTTTCAACAATCATATTTATATATTTATTAATTTCGTTATGATTAATATAAAATGTAATTAATAGTAAATAGTCTCTTAATGGTTGAATCAATTTACTTATATAATTACATATTAAACAAAATCTAACATTTGGTTTGATAATTAAATTCAAGAGAGATTGTTGTGCTTGTTTCGTCATAGAATCAACTTCATCTAATATTACAAATTTTAGTTCATTATTATATAGACCTTTTGAGTTTACAAATGAATATAACTGATTTCTTATTACTTCAATACCACGGTCATCTGATGCATTTAAATGTATGACATTGTTTTTATAATTATATTTCTCTTGATATTTCTTAATTAGACACATAATTGTAGTTGTTTTACCTGTTCCTGGTTGTCCATAAAATAATAAATTTGGAAATAATTGTTTATCAATCATATTATCAAATAGATTCTTTATAATAGGTTCTATAATTATATTATCTAAATCATCTGGTCTATATTTTTCTGTCCATGTTAGCATATTTATGAATGGTTATTTTAAAATATTTATATTGATTATTAAAAACAATATAAATTAATTATTAATAATTGAATAAATGAATACAGAAAAAATACACAAAAAAAGAGGGAGAAAACCAAAAGGGGGGAAAATTGTAAAAAATGATACGATTGATATTAACTCATTAATCGAAAAGAAGAATATTATTTTACATTTAAAATGTAATTTATCAGATATACAAACTACAAATACATTTATTGATGTTACTATATATGACCCAACTATTTGTAATGTAGAACCATACCAAGAGTATTCATCTTATGAAATATTAAATACAACACCATCAACTGATAATGAAATTATTGAGGAGAATGATAATAAAAAATGTTCTAAATATGAAAAACAAAAGAGTGAGATTTATGCCAAATTATCTGAATTAGAGAAGAATTTAAATACTAATAATATAAACAAAAAATCAGCATGTTTTTGGTGTACTTATGAATTTGAAAGTCCACAAATTTATATACCTTCTTTATATTACAAAGAATCATATAATGTATATGGATGTTTTTGTAGTCCAGAATGTGCGTGCAGTTATTTATTTAATGAACATATTGATAATAATACAAAACATGAACGTTATCAATTATTGAATTATATTTACGGTAAAATATATAATTATAAAAAAAATATTAAACTTGCACCTAATCCATATTATACATTAAAAAAATATATGGGTAATTTAGACATAGAAGAATATAGACAGTTGTTAACATATGAAAAAGTTTTATTTGTTATAAATAAACCTCTTACTAAAATATATCCAGAATTACATGAAGATAATAATGATTTTGAAACTATATATGAAAATAAAATTGTATTAAAGAAAATGAATAAAATAGAGAAAAGTAAAATAATAAAAAATGTATTCAATAATTAGTCAGAAAACCAAGGTTTTCCGAACCTTTCCTTTTAAGAAATCTATGGTTTCCTAAGACTGTCCTATCAGAAAACTTACATTATAATCACTAATTATTACAATATATACTAAAATACATATTGTAATATTATATGTCTAAATCATTAATTTAATGGCGTCTAGATTTGCGTTGCTTGCGTTGTTGCTGGCGTCTAGTCTTACGCTGCTTTCTGGTAGTAGAACGAGTCGACTTACGGTGAGAACGGCGTCTGCGTCTGCGGCCGCCAACAAGTTCATTAACTGATTCATTAGGGTCATATGGTAGAGGGTCCATTATATAAATTAACAAAATATTTTTTTTTCGGCATTTTGGATATTAATTAAATTATCCGCATTATTTTTTTTTACAATAGGCTTCCATTTCCTAAATTCTTGAATATAAACACATCCAACAAAAAATTCCTCATTTTGGTTAAAATTCCATTCTAATACTTCTAAATCATTTTCATTTAAAAATTGGGTATTTTTATAATTTATGTTTAATTTAAAAATATCATTTTTTAAAAAATTACTTGTTTTTAAATCATTCACTAATGCAGTTGAATAAAATTCAAATATTTCATTTTTATTTAAACACCATAACTCATATATATCTTCATAATCTCTTCTTTTTACTATCTTAAAAGAACATATTATATTATCTATTTTAAATATTTTATATTTGTTATTAGAAATTTGTAAAATATAATCTACTAAGTAAGGTTGGTTAGTTGATTCATAAATAAATCTTGTATTTGACATAAATGGTAAATAAAATTTTATTGAATCTGAAAAATCACTAATATGTAATAATGGAAATATTGTTTTTAACATAACAAACTTATCTATTGCAGTACCAGTTACAGTATTTCCTTTTAAATAACAAATAGTTTCACAATAAAATGAATTATTTAATAAAGTTCCATATATAATAGTACCAACTCCTTTTGACAATTCATCTGAGAAACATGTATATCTAAACATTATATCACTCTGTTCATTTTTATCCCAAAATAAACATATTGGATTATTTTTATATTTTACAAACCATGCAAAACATTTATTTCCTTCTGGAATAAATAAACTAGTAGTTTTATTATCTAATTTATTTATTAATTCATGAATTGGAATACTTATATTTGGAAATGAAATTTTTAAATCATTAAAATTTTCCATTATTTTAATTATAATCTAAATTTTTAAGTTCATTCAAGCAATTTAATAATTCATCCTTTGAAATATTCAAATCTATATTTTCCTTTTCAAAATATTTAAATACATCTATATTCAGATAATACAGAATAAAGTGAATTATTCCTAAAATCAATAAAAGAATAAAAATTAACCGTATCATTTATTTTATAAAATTAAACAATTCTTCTAAACTAAACGATTCTTTGTTTCCTTTATAATCAAAATAATATACTTCTTGTTGATGTATTATTTTTTTTACAAATGTTAAATTATTATTAATTTCCTTTTCGTGAATATATTCTACAATATGAAAATGTTCCTTTGGTATATAATAAATTTTATCTATTTTTTTTATTGTTGAATAATCAACAATAAATGTTAAATCATTCATTATAAATTGTTCATAATATTCATCTATTATTTGGCAATTCCATATATATTCGTCTTTTTCTCTTAAAAGAATATTATTTGGTGTATATATTAAATCATTATAATATTCTATATCATATTTTAATGATTTATCAATATTTGTAAAATCATAATTATTTATATAAATTTTCATTATTTATAATAAAGACTATTTTTAAAATTGATTTAAAATATATTAATAATAAATTATAGAAAAGAACAATTAAATGAATACTTCATTATTGATTGAAAAGGATGGAACACTTAAAATCGTAAATATTAAAGATAAGTCAAAACTATATAGCATTTGTAATTTTAGAAACGATACTAATTTCGAACTTTTACATACTTGGAAAGGTACGGTTTATCATTATGAATTATACGGAAAGAAAAAGAGTAAAGGAACTGTTAAAAATATTTATACTATGCCTTATCCCATTGATAAAGAAGTATTTTATGGTTCATTATGTGTAATTAAAAAAATTGAGAATGATATTGTAAATATGACTATGAATGATTGGAATTTGATTTGTAATAAACAACTTTTAGATAATGATAATTTAGAAGAAAAATATGTAGAAGAAGAAAAAGATACATTTCAACAATTATTAAAAAATAGAGGTAAGGAATTAACACATGAGGAATATGAGGAAGAATAAACAAAAAAAAAACAAAATTATATTTATAATGAATTGTATATTTTTATGTATATTCAATAAAAAAGAATATATTCAATTGTATTTTTTACTCATTGAAAGTTTATTCATATTCAATACATTAAACAACACAGAAATACTTATATATACAAATACTGAATTTATGAATATTATTAAATATAATCATTTATATACTGATAAAATTATTTTTGAAATTAATGATAATTACAATAATATAGATACTGCATGTAAATCAAGACTTGATCTTTTTAATCTTAAAAATATACATAAATATGAAAAAATATTATACTTAGATACTGATATTATTATTAATGGAGATATAAATATATTATTTGATTTGGATATATCTGATAACAAAATTTATGTATTAGAAGAAGATATGTTTATTCATCCCAAAGATTTTTATGGAAAATCTTTATGTGTAAATGATGAATTGGAAAAATACAAGGATAAAACTGCATTTACTAGTGGAATAATTTTGTTTTGTAACTCTGAATCTATAAAAAGTTTATTTAATATAATAAACTTAGATATTTTAAATAGACCGAAAAAATTTTCATGTTATGACCAACCATATATTGTATATAATTCTATTAAACATGATATGTATGATAATCAATTAATAAAACCCTATTGTGTAAATAATTGTATAGATAATAATTTAAAATACATTATTCATCATTTTCCAGGTATTCCAGGTTATTATTCAAATAAATATAAACAAATGAAATTTTTTATTAATAAAATTAAGGATAATATTATCATAAATAATATATCAAATACAATTGAATATATAAAAAATAAGTTATTAACTACTTTATTTAAAACAAATGAATTAATTGAATCTAATATATTTATGGAAAATAATAAAAATGTATTTACAAATAAATATATATTAAAAATTAAAAATATTTCAAATATACTATTAAATAAAAATATAGATAATGTTATGGAAATTGGTTTTAATTGTGGTTTTTCAACATTATTAATGTTATTATTAAATCCAAAAATAAATATTACATGTTTTGATAATTGTCAACATTTATATACATTACCGATTTATGTAAAATTAAAAGAAGAATTTGGAGATAGATTGAATTTAATTGTGGGTGATAGTGTAAACACAATACCAAGATTTATTAATAATAATTCAACAAAATTTGATGTAATTCATATTGATGGTGGTATATATAATGTTATAAAAAATGATATTGAAAATAGTATATTGCTTTGTCATAAAAATTCTATAATAATTATAGAAAATTATGAAATTCCAATTGTAAAAGAACTATGGGAAACTTATGTAAAAAAATTTAATTTAAAACCATTATGCATCGAAATATATAATCCAGATGAATCGTTTAATGACATTAAATATATAACAAATGAAATAAAATTGAATTAAAAAATAATTAATAAAGTATAGTATCTTTAAAATGTATATTGTTGAGAATCCAAACGAATTTCGTAGTAAGATTGTTAGTAATATTCGTAAGTATGTACCAAATGATGTTATGGCAAGGAACATAGAGAGGAGTATTTATAATTACTCCATTGATAAAGCAGAAGAATATAAAATTATTAAACGTTTTGATAATAAATTCTTTGTATTGGTTTACTTAGATAAATTCAAGATGATCTATTTTAATATTAAAGATAAAGCACTTGTAAATAAATTAGAGAATAAACAAATCTTATCCAAAGATATTGCTTATAAATCTCAGCAAGAATTATATCCAGAAAAGTGGAATGCTATCTTAGAAGAGAGACGTATTACATTAGAAAATAAATATTTTCCTAAGATTGAGGCTTCTACTGATAATTTTACATGTAGAAAATGCAAAGGTAATAAGTGTACATATTATCAAGCACAGACTAGGTCAGCAGATGAGCCAATGACTACATTTGTAACATGTTTAGATTGTGGTAATCGTTGGAAGTGTTAAAAAATTGAATTATAAATTATAACAATAATTATATTCATTCATATATAATTAAACATGCCTAATAAATACGACATAATTATAGCACAAGTAAATTTTATGAATGAATTATTGTATAAATCAAATAATGAAGAACGTATAGTAATTATAGAACTTATTCATAAATACATTAAAAGATACAAAAAATTGAATGTAGAATTAGAACTAATTGAAATAGGTAATACATATATTGTAAAAATTAATAAGATTGATTAATATTATTAATTAAAGAAATATTATGATTATTATTATATATTTTTTATTTAAATGAATAATCAAGATTGGGAAACTATTTTTATGACAAAGACAAAAGAAAAAACACCTCAGCCACAAACTGGACCAAAACCACCAGTTGATACTCATCAAGCAGAACCTTTACCAAAAATTACGGTTGAATTAAAAACCGCAATTCAACAAGCAAGAATTTCAAAAAAATTAAGTCAAAAAGAATTAGCTCAACAAATTAATGTACCAGTTTCTTTAATTAATGATTATGAAAAAGGAACTGCAATTCCAAATAACAGTTTCATTGCAAGATTAGAGAAATCTCTTGGAACAAAACTACCACGAGTAAAAAAGATTAAAGTGGTAGAAGAATAATTTTTTAATGAATTAATTCTAAATCATTAATATTCCAATATTCAAAATGACCATTTGGAATAGGTCGTCGTATAATAAATGGTAATCTTTTTTCTAGTAATTCCTTTTCTGCTATAAGAGAATTATCTAATACTTTTGTGTTTAATTTAATATAAGGAGTCGCACCTTTATTTAATTGTGAAACACGAATACCAATAATCTTTGTTTTTTCATATTTTGATAAGATTGGATATGTTCTATGTAGTGGGTCTGTAATTCTTCCATTTTCATCTCTTTTAACAATAGATAATTTATTCATTTCATCAAATGTAATATGTACTTCTTCTGGATGAATTTTTTCAATATAATCTTTTCTAATATTAGATGTAAATTTTTGTTTATAATCATATAAATAGAAATCATCTATTTGTTCTAAATCATTTGATTGTTCAGTTTCATCATCATCAACATATAATTCTTCAAGATTATTTTCTTCTTCATCTGAATCTATATCTTCATCATCTATTGTTGTTGATGAATTGTTGTCATAATCTTCATCATCTTCTGATGTTTGTGATTTAACTTCAAATTCGTCGTCACTCATTTATTTTTGTATATATATTTATATTGTAAATATTTAATCAATTTTTTTTATATATTTATGGAGTCCAACTTATATCACAATTTATACATAAATACATAAACTTCATATTTACATCATCTACACGTAAATAAATTACATCAGAATTAACATTACTATCCTTGTTACTTTTACATTCTTGATTTGGACAACGAATTGTGTGAGAATGAGGTAATGTTGGGTCATATTTAGTATATTCATTAATTTTACTAAATGTCTGTTTAGGTTTCTCTTCATATGATGCAATACATAATTCATCTTCTAAAATAATATTACCTTTTTCGTCACCACAATTTCTACAAAAGTAAAATAGTGATTTATCATCTGAGAAACGAAGATAGTATAAATTATCGCATTTTTCACAGAAATTCATGTTTAGATATATATCTTATTTTAATATATATTTTAAATCAATTTTTTTGTAAATCATCATATACCATTTTTAGCATATTTGCCAATTGTTTATAATTTAAAAAAACAGATACTTGACTATATATTATCATATTTATTCTTTTAACTGGCTTATCATAAATTTTATTATATATTTTTTCATAATTTTTTTTAAAATTTTCAATAATAATATTATGAAATGGAATAAAAGAATAAGGTAAATTTGTTTTCTCTAAATATTTCATAATTGAAATCTCAATATTCTTATATTCAATCAAATCATTATAATTATTATAATCAGGATGTCGTTCTGTTACATCTGGTTCATTTAATAAAGGATGTTCATTTAGTACAGTTGATAAAGTTAACAAAACAGTACGTATAGACTGACATGCACTCCATTTCTCTCCATTCCATGTATTTAGAATAGAGAGACAGACTGTACCATTTATATAAAGATTTGGATTGAATCTTGTAAAACCATCTCCTGTAATAAATTTTACACTTGGCGGTGAAAAAGGGTAATTCTCTGGAAAATTAAATTCAAATAAATAGTTTCCATATTCGTAAGGAGTATTTTCTGGACCTATTATAAGTGCATATCCTTTTAATATATTATTTTCATCTTGAATATAATATATATTTGGTAAAGGTTCATTTACAATTTCCTTGTAATCAATCATAATTCTTCTAATATGTCTACTTGTCATTTTATTCTATTATTTATAAATTATATTTAATTCGTAACACAATTACATATTAAGAATATTAAAAAATTGAATAGAATTAATTTTATTATTTTATAAAATAAAACTATATTATCAATGGCCAATTCTCTTGAAAATTTTCTAAAACAGTATTTAGTTAAAAAGAATAGTGCAGAAGTTGGTCCATTAGAACATACTCATACACAAATAGCATGTAATGATTCAAATTATAAAGTATATGGAGGAGCTTATAAGATTCCAAACGATAAAATGGACGAATTTTATGATATTTACAAAAATCATGTATTTAAATTGGGTAAATATGCTCATTTGACAGAAAAACAAATGGATGAAAGTGCAATTTTAATTGATGTAGATTTTAGGTATACAATTGATATTGAAGAACGTCAGCATACAAAAGAACATGTTGCAGACTTGGTAAATTGTATATTAGAAGGCATCAGTAAAATTAAAATTACAAATAATGTATCATTAGAGATATATATATTTGAAAAAGAAGATGTAAATGCATTAGAAGATAAAACAAAAGATGGAATTCATTTATTGATTAATGCAAGGTTTGATCAACCTTGTAAAAATTTACTAAGAGAATATTTAATAAAACAAATGCCTATGATTTGGTCAGATTTACCTATTCAAAATAGTTGGAGTGATGTATTTGATGAAGGGGTAATTAAAGGATTTTCAAATTGGCAACTCTATGGCTCTCGTAAACCATTACATTTAGCCTATGAATTAAAATATATTTATTCATGTTTATGTGATGAAAACAATAATTGGTCAATGAGAGAAAAACAATTTGGTAATGATTGGATTTATCTTAATTATAAAAAATTAACTGCAAGAAATCTAGATGACCTTGTTGAAATGGATTTAAACCCTGAAATTCAAAATGAATATGAAATGGCTAAACAAAAACGTTCTAAAATGATAATTAAAAAAGCAACAGTAGTTAATTTAGAAGATACATTATATCATACAAAATTAATTACACAATTATCCAGTAAAGAAGAGCTTGATAATTGGATTGGAACAATTCCAGATGAAAAAGGAACGCCTAATATTCATGGTTATTTAGCAGATATTAAAACAAATCATACAACTATATTTGAAGCTCATCAATATGTAATGGCTTTACCTCAGGAATATTGGGGAGCCGGTTCTTATTCTAAATGGATACGTGTTGGTTGGGCATTGAAGAATGTTGGTCATAAAGCATTTCCTACATGGGTTTTATTTAGTTCTCAATCAGATGAGTTTGATTGGAATATTGCAGAATTAGAATATCGATGGAGTACATTTAACTCAAATAATAAAGAAGGATTAACGATTAAATCTATTATTTATTGGTGCAAATATTCAAATGAAACAAAATACAAAGAAATTTATGAGAACACAGTAGGTTATTATATTGGATTGTCTGTAAAATCAAACACTGATTATGATTTAGCAAATGTATTATTTCAATTGTACAAGCATGACTTTGTATGTGTTGGAATTAAAGATAATACATGGTATGAGTTTATGTTTAATCGTTGGATAAAAATGGATGAAGGAAATACATTACGTTCTAAAATTTCAACTGAAATGTTTAATAAATATGCTGAACATTGCAAAGGAACTGTAAATAAAAATACGCATTCACCTTCAACCGAATTAGTATTATATAAAGCAGAAAATCAAAAAGCACATGATGGAGGAACAACTGGTAATTTACTAAAAAATACAAGTAAGAAGAATACAATCATGAGAGAAGCAAGAGAGATTTTCTATGATAGAGATTTCTTCTCTAAATTAAACACCAACCCTTATTTAATTGGTTGTTTAAATTGTGTAATTGATATTAAAAATAAAACAAGTCGTCTTGGTAAACATGATGACTATATTAGTATGACGACAAATTTAGAATATAGACCATTAGATGAATATAAAAGGATTTGTCCTAAAATTATTGATGAAATTAATCTTTTCATGTCACAGATTTTACCTATTGAGAATGTTAGAAATTATATGTGGGAACATTTAGCATCTTGTTTAGTAGGAACAACAGAGAATCAAGACTTTAACTTTTATTTAGGTTCTGGTTCAAATGGTAAATCAAAATTAGTAGAATTAATGGCAAAGGTACTTGGTGAATATAAAGGTGTTGTTCCTATTACTTTAATTTCACAAAAGAGAAATTCTATTGGTTCTACCTCTTCTGAGGTTTATGAATTAATTGGTAAAAGATATGCTGTCATTCAAGAACCAACCGAGGGTGATGTTATTAATGAAGGTATTATGAAAGAAATTACTGGTGGTGACCCAATTCAGTGTCGTGCTTTGTTTCAAAATAGCGTTACTTTTATTCCACAGTTTAAACTGGTTGTATGTGCAAATAAATTACCAATTATTAAAGCAACCGATGACGGAACATGGCGTCGTGTCAAAGTTGTTGATTTTATATCTAAATTCACAGATAATCCTTATAACGACCCAAATTTTCCAGTAGAAGATTACCCTTATCAATTTAAATTATATAAGATTGATGAGAGATTTGATGAGTGGGCACCAGTTATGTTAAGTATGTTAGTTGACGTTGCATTTAGAACACAAGGTGCGGTTTCTAAATGTGCAGAAGTAAGTGCATCAAGTATGAGATATCGCCAAAGTCAGGATGTATATCTTGATTTCATTAATGCATGTTTGATTATTCATGAAACAGTACAACCAACTAAATTAAAAATTAGTGTGATTAATCAAACATTTAAAGATTGGTATTCATCCAATCACAGTAATTCTAAAAATCCTCCTCTTAAAGATTTGAAGGAATATTTGATTAAAAAGTTTGGAGCTTATCCAAAAGATGGATGGGGAAGACTTTCTCTAAATGAAGTAGAAACTGATAATTAAATATTATGACCATCTATTACAGGTTTATTCACAGATGTATCCAAGAATGCATTTTTAGGACCATGTATTCCTGGAATAGGTGTAAACAAATTAAATATCTTTTTTATTAAATCATAAATAAATGGAAAAATCATAGGTGCTAAAATTAAAAAAATATACAATAAAAATCTTTCTTTAAAGAATAAATTATCAGCACTATACAATATAATAAATAATACAATTAATAATGAGTAGTATACAAAATTTAAAATATGGTTTATCCATTTTAAATTATCATGTTCCATATCTCTGTACTGAATTTTTCTATATAATAATTCCGAATCAGAAGAAGGAAGATATTTTGAGAATTTATCATATAAATCACTCATTGTTTGATTCTTAGTATCATTATTTGAATTTAATACATTTTTTACTAAATCATCTATACTATATGTTTGACCATTAATTGTAATTTGTCCAGTTGTAGACATAGATGTATTATCAATATTATTAAAATCAATTGTACTTAAAATTTGATTTTTAATATCATATATGATTTGTCTTTGACTTAATAAATAATCATACACCTTTTCACTATATTTTTTTGTAAAATAATCTCTTTCATCTGTTAAAATTTTAGAATATATTGAATTTGCAGATTCAATATCATTTTTATAATCAGAGAAAATAGATCCATATAATGTTCCAGAATATACTGAGCTTGTATACTTAGAATCTAAGGCTCGTGTATAATTTTTACAGTCATTTGGTAAATTTCGGTATACATCAGAAATGATTGTATTTTTTTGGTCATTATTGTTTTCTACACCAGCATTATATGCATCATTAATTTTTTGAATATATTCATTTGTATTCATTTGGGTTGTCATTATTAGAATATAACAATATTAATTATGATAAAATTGTTATATTTATTATGTAATTAAGTTTTTATACATTTCTTAGTTAAATTCTTATCTTCATTTGAACTTGTTTTTATTAAATCTGGATTGTCTGTTGTATTTTGTCCAGTTCCATATATACTAAAATCATATTCATCAAAGTTTTTATCATCTCTTATATATAAATCCCATAAATCATATAATACTTTTATGAATAATATTGCTAATAAAGAACCAATGTATAATACAAGAATTCTTTCATTTAATATTCCATAATTATATAATATAAAACCGATTAAACCTAAACAACAGAAAAATATAATTTGTTTTAAAATACCTATTTGTTTATAATATCGTTTAATATAATATACATTCATTTGAACTTGTCTTTTTTTTATTATTTCTTCCGTTGTTAATTTATTATTTAATACTGGAATCGTATTATTTGGATTTGTTACAATATTTGTATCTAAACGACCTAGTTGATTATGTGTTTCATAAATAATATTTAAATCATTCTTATAGTTATTAAATGCGGTGTCTAGAAAACCTTTATTATTAAATGCACTGTCAGAACCAAATAAATTAATAGATGTAATTAGTTTATTAAATCTATCAACCTCTTCTGTATTAGATGGTTTTGTCATATATTTTTATATTATATTTTATTATACAGGACATTCTTCTTCATTTGAAGTAATTTTTAAATCATAGTCTTCCGGATTTGACCTATTTGGAGGTTCTCCGTATTTATCAAAATCATACATATCATATATTGTATTACTTCTTAAATAAATATCCCAAAGATTATACATTATATATGTGAATAATATTGCTAATAATACTCCTACTATACTAGAATATGCTAAATCATCAAAATATGAAAACCTATTATTTAATATTGTTAAACCGATAACTAACAAACAATATAGATTAATAATGTATAATATGTGTATTTGATTTTTATATTTTTCATAATTATAAGTATTTTCGTATATATATTTTATATACTTAGGTAATTCTTCTCTACTAATTGGATATTTCAAAAAGTTTCTATAATTTTTTACACTATCTAATGCATTAATAGTGTATATTTCTAAATCATTTCTTCTCTGAATTGTTGTTGCATATACTCTATTTAAATCAGATAATAAAGCAGAATTCACATTATTTGGAATATTTGGAATAGATTGTGGCGTTGCCATTATTACTATATTATTTTATTATTATTTTATAAGTTGCGATTACAATAATTGTTGTTAAAATAGAAGTTCCAACAAATAATGCATATTCTTTATTCTCTAATTTTTTTGTCTCTGTATACATAATTTCAACACTTTTTGCTTTATCTAAAAATTGTTTATCAGTTAAATCATTAATTTCTGATTGTAATTTTGAATAATTATTAAGTGTACTTACTCCTTGTAAATTATATTCTTTTATTTCTTTGTTCATTATAATTATTTATATATATTTTTATAAATGTTAAAAAAACAGTATATTATAAATAGAATTATTATATAATATGTAGTAGAACTTATTTCACTATTATTTGATAATAAAGTAATTATAAATACAAATAGAATAATAATCATGATAACAAACCAAACATATAATAATATATAATATTCTTTTGCTGTATTTTCTGTTATATTAATTTGATTATCTAAATATTTTAAACTATTATATTTCTCTGTATATAATACCTCATCCTTATTTATATCTTTTGGTTTGTTATTATCATCATATAATATAGAATCTGTATTATTTAATGTTTTTAAACAATCATTCTCATTATTACATATATAATATGAATATGAACGTGATGGGTTCGTTAATTTTGGTATATTATTTGTTTTGTCATTATCTATACTATTCATTGTTTCATTGCTAAAATATTGTGAATTTAAATTATATTGTATTGAACCATTAACCGGTGAAGTAGTATACACATCATTTAAATTATTCTTTCGATTTAAATTATTTTCCTTTTGAGTTGGTGTAGGATTATTTACATTTTGATAGGTTGTAGTGCTAGATGGAGATAATGTAATGTTTCCCATTTATTATTAAAATATATTAAATAACTTAAACTGCTGGTTTAACTGGTTGACTAATCGGATTTACCTTTTCAGATAAATCTTGTTTTAAAGACATTGTTTTTGATTTTAAACCTTCATATGCATTAGTTAAAGATAGATTTTTTACATAAACAATATATACTATTCCTAAAATTAAAAATAATAGACAAAATTTTAAAATTACATATACTAAATCATTATTGTATAAACTAATTGTATTCTCATTTATAGAAGTTGCATTATTTGTATTATTTAAATTTTTCTCATACTGATTTAATTTATCTTCAATATTTTCATCTATTTTTGCAGTAGTATCTTTATTATATTGAAGTAAACAAATATTAAAATTCTTTTTTCTATCTATTACATCAGCACTACTTAATGTTGGATCATTTACATAAACATTATAATAGGAATTTAATTGTTCTAATGAATTTTCATTAAATGGATTACCATTGGGCTGTAATGTACATGTTGCCATTATATATTAGGATACACAAATTCTGTAAAAATCATTTCTAAATGAAATTTTATCATGTCGAATAATTCTACATATTTCTCCTGGCCGCAATAGGATAATTTTTGCAACAGGGTCAAATCTACTGATTTCAGAAATTTGTTCATCCGTATGAATATTATAATATTTACAAACTTCTTCTTTTTCTTCTTTGCTTAAACGAATATGTTTTGAAACTAAATCATGTTCTAATATATTAAATTGTAAATGTTCAATTCTTAGAATGACTACAAAGATTCTCTCTTCTTCCCATAAATGTTTTAATTCACGAACAATACCTTCTTCACTATAATCTGTTGTAATGATAATTAAAGCATCTTTTTCTTTTTCAATTAGATTTTTTGTTTCATATGTATCTCTTACAATATCTAATAATGTACTTGCCTTTAAATTAGAATTACCACCCATCTTAAAAGATGTACCATCAGTTGAATATAAATTTTCATGATAATGAACATAACATGATTCATTTGTAGTAGAATTATGTACTTTAAAGTTTAATTGTTTATGGTTAATCATTAAATCAATCTCTTCTAAACTAAAATTTTCTACTGATGTACAATCATATTTAATTTCTTTTAAGTAATGAATTAACATCTTACGCGCCTTATTATGAAGTTTGAATAGACTACTATTGATAGGGTCCATATTGTTAGTTATATGAAATAACTATACATTATATTCAAATCAATTTTTTATAATGTTATTTTTTTTACTTGCTCATTATTTGTATTCTCTAAATTATCTTCTATACTTTCAATGTCACTCGGTATTTCTTCTATATCTTTAAAATCACTAAAATTTTCTTCTTCTATTTTATCAGAATTTGGTGTATGCATCTTAGGTGATTCATTTGATGAATTAATCAATTCTGGAACAACTGTTTGAGGTTTTTGTGTTTTATTTATTATTACTTTATTTAATTCAGGTAAAGAATTTTGTAATGCTTCATATTCACCTGGTTTTAATTGACCACTATTTTTTAAATTTTCTATTTCTAAACTAATATTGTTTGTGTTATCATTTGTTGGAAAATATGGTGGCGTCATATTCATTTCTTTATATTTATCTTCAATATCTTTACGAGTCATATTTTGTGTTATAAATGGAGTTAAAAATGGTTGTGTAAATAAATTATTACTATTAGAATAATTACTTTTGTTATTTTCATTTATTACTTCATTTACATTATTTGTATTATTCATAATATTCATATTTAAGTATGTTGTGTTTGTATTTATTGATGTTAATTGTTTAATATTTTCAGCAGTAATCAAACGTAGTTGAACATTCATTGCAGTTAATTCTTGCATTAATAATTTTAAACAATATGGTATTTCTACTATACTAAAATCTTTACCATATTTTGTTATTAATTTTGGTACTAATTTATCAGTATCAATCGTATCAAATGCCAAAGGACCATCAGTCATTGGACTATATAAACTTTGTGTTTCTTTATTATAAATTGCGATTGTTCCAGAATGATTACAAATTGCCATTCTATATGCATCTCCACGATTCATCATAGAATCTGTCATAATAGATGCCATACCATATGCTGCAATTGCATCACGTTCCATTTCACCAATACGAATACCTCCGTCTTTTGCACGACCATGATTTGTTTGACGAGTAAGTGCAGTTCTCGGACCTCTTGCACGTGAATTAATTTTATCCTTAGTCATATGTTTTAATCGTGTATAATAGGTTGGACCCATATAAATGAGAGATTCTATTTGTTCACCAGTCATTCCATTATATAATATTTCATTTCCAGATGAATGATAACCATATTCATTTAACATAGCTCCTAATATTTTATCTTTTGGACCTTTATTTACAAATGGTGTACATTCAATTGCACAACCTTTTGTGACACTTACTTTACAAAAAATTGTTTCTACTAATTGATTAATTGTCATACGACTTGGAATACAATGAGGATTAATAATTAAATCAGGTCGCAATCCATCTTTTGTAAATGGCATATTTTCTTCTGGAATAATTAATCCAATTGTACCCTTTTGACCACAACGACTTGCAAACTTATCTCCATAATTTGGATATCTCTCTTCTCTTATTCTAACTTTTGCAATACGTCTACCGTCTTCATTATTTGTAATATAAACCTTGTCTACAATTCCTTCATGACCTTTGCTAGAAAATACACTTGCATCTGTAATTACATCTGGATTATCTTTATTATACTCTATACATCCAATAATTACTGTTTTATCATCAATAACAGAACCTTCTCTAATAATACCATGTTCATCTAATAAATTATAATTGTAACCTGGTTTAATATTTTTTACATTGTAATTATAAATATTTGCAATTCTCTTTTCAGTTTTACTTTTTTTACTTGCAGTTTCTTCATATGTTTCATACATACTATAATATGTAATTCCAAATAATCCTCTTTTTACTGCTGATTCATTTATTAAAATTGAATCTTCTACATTATACCCTGTATGTGTCATAATTGCAACTATTGCATTCTCTCCATACGGGTGTTCTTCTTCATTAATATATTTTGTATATCTAGATTTCAATAATGGCTTTTGTCCATAATTTAGAATAATACCCATATTGTCAATACGATTTAAGAAGTTACTATTATAAATAGATACCGCCTGGCGTCCTTGAATACAACTATAATCATTACGAGCTAATGCAGTATTTTCTGGAAATACAGTTTGACTTCCCATAATTCCAAAAATAACAGATGGATGTATTTCTACATGAGTATATTCATTATTTATTTTATTTTTCATTTTTTCTATTGTTGTTGAAATATAAGACGACTCCGCTTCTGAGTTATCCAAATATTCTATGATAGCCATACTTGATATAATCTCATTCTTTTTCATACCACTTAATACAGATTTTTCCATAAAAATGTCATTTTTTTTGTTTATTAATCCCCATACACATTCATTCCATGTTAATTTCTCAATATCTCTTTTTACATAACTAATTGTTTTATCATCAATATAGAATAAAGGGCGAACTAATCTTCCTTCATCACTGCATATATTTATTGTTTTATTATGAGATGTAAAAGAGAAACTAATATATGGAGAAATTAAGCCAACTCTTCTTGCTGAAATAAATTTTTTTTTAAATTTTAATGGATTTTTTATGATTCCAATCCATGTTCCGTTTATAAATAATTTAATAGAATTATATAAATCATCGTACTCAACTTCTTCTAAAAATGCTATTTTTGTTTCTTCATCATCTTCCATAAGTGTATATACCCATTTTAATACATCATAAACAGATACATGTTCTGTAATTTTACACATCAATGTCATTTGTTTATTAATACCAATACTTCCTCCTACATCTATCGGATCCATATATCCCCATTGTGATCCATGTAATAAATGAGGGCCAATTAATTTATTAGATGTATCAATATCTAAATCAATACGTCTTAAATGACTTATAAATGTATGATATGTCATACGATCAATTGCCTGTAAAACACCTACACGTTTCGTATGAGCCTTATCGCCCCAATTACCTTTGAATGCTTTTGAAAAGCCATTTTCTATATATCTCTCTTCTTCAAAGAATTCTGGCTTAAATAATTCTATGAATTTACAGTTATCTTGTGTGATTTCATCATCATTATTATATTCTGCTTTGTTATAGAAATAGGTTGTGTTTAATTTTTTGAATATTTGTGTATACATAATATTTGCATATTCTCTAAATAAATCTGCCATTAAATAACCAGTAGTATCTACTCTTTTGAATTTATAATTATCTCTGTCTGTTGGTTTTTCTTCATTATGAATTACTCGTAATAATTCTAAAACCATATATCCAATAAAATATGCCTTCGATTTAAAATTCATTTCACCAATATGTGGCAATAATTGATTGATTAAACAATTATAAGCTTCTTGTATACTAACATACTTTGTACATGACCCGATATATTCAATTGCATTTACTTGATTAAATATTATACTTGCATCATGAATTGATGAACGAAGAGTCTCCAAATATTTTTTATTATAATGTAAATCATGTAATATAGTTTTACAAATATCTTTGTCAGATATAATACCTAATGCTCTCATAACAATAAACAAAGGAATTGGCTTACGAACATTTGGTATTAATACATGAAATTCACCTGTGTTAGCCATTCTCATAATAGAAAGTGTACGTCTTGGTTTAGAGATATCTTCTGATACAGATTTTACTTCAACCGAATAATCATAATTACCACTTTTTAGTTTTCTTGTATAGATTAAATTATTACCAAACTTTTCTTGGGGAACAACCACTTTTTCTTTACCATCAATAATAAAATAACCACCGTAATCATGATTACATTCACCCATATTATACCTGGTTTCCTTTGGTAAACCATTTAACACACATAATTTAGATTGTAACATAATAGGAAATATACCAAGAAAAAAATGTGTATCATTTGCAGGGAGTTTTTTATGAATAACAATATTCTTTTCAGGTTCATCTTTGTTAAAATCTTCGGCAATAGTTAATTCTATTTCTACATCATAATGAATCGAAATACCATAAGTCATATTTCTTAAACGTGCTTCATTTGGAAACATATAATGTACATTTGTTTTGTCAAAAATAACTGGTTTTCCATAATAAATTTTATCTCCATTTTTACCACCTACATATATATTTACATAATAATCACCTTTACTTTCTTCATTATCATCATCTATTTTTTTGTTATTTGATTTTTCAGAATCTTTATAAGTATTAACACGAATCTTTTGATTATATTTTAATGGATTAATATCTCTAAAAATTTTACTAATTCCTTCTTCATAAAATTTGTTACAAGAATGAATATGATGGTCAACTAATGAAACCTCTTTAAAATATTTATCTATAAACTTGAAGTGAAATTCTTCAACATTAATATTGTCAATATCAACATTATCTTCATTTATAGATTCTTCATCAATCATTCTATATAATTTTAGTTATTATTTTTTTAAATATAATTCCATAATAAACTATTTCATTATGAAATTATAATATTAAACACTTTTAATTAGGATTAATGCATAAAATATAAATGTTAATATAATTGGTAACAGTAATATAAACCATGATATAGAAGAATATCCATTTTTACACATTAGGTCAAGAATAAAAGTCCAGAATAGAATATAAACTGCGTTTAGAATAAATATAATTGTATTATTCCCTACATAGCAACTGTAATCACCTATACAAAGTCTATCTGGGGTATTTAAATTTGAAATTCCTAAAACAATTAATCCAATAATTGAAATAATAAAATAAATTGCTGATGGCGTACACAACTTTGTTAAATTAAATTCTGATTTTCTAGATAGTTTTATTTTTGACGGCATTTAATATATATTATAAATAAATTATAAAAAATTAAATAAAAATTTATATGCCATAAGAACCAGGAACTTGACCACGTTGGCTCCATACATATGGTGATGGATTTACATTACCCGCCGCAGTAATATGTGTATCAAATGGTGAATTGAACGAAGATAGTACAGAAGATAATGAACCAAATTCAGAGAATGGTAGTGAACCACCTTTCATTTTGATTCGTTTTGTTCTTTTATGATGTGTTTTTTTGTGTTTTCTAGTTTTAATTTTATACTTGTTTTTCCTAGTTGTCCAAAATCTTTTTCTCATATATTATATTAAAATATATTTACATGTGTAAGAAAATGTCTACGACAACACATATCTTTCATATGTAATTCATCTAAGATGATTCCATGCACTGTTTTTTCAATATTATTTTCATCTAAATATTGAATTTCTTCTGAATTATTTTTTACAAGTCCTTTTCTACGTTTCACCTCATTAATATAATAATCATACATATTTCCAATCACTTTTCCACATGTAAAACATTTTACTGGAATCAACATCTTTTCTATGTTATATTCTTAGACAATTAATTTTAATCAATTTTTTTAATAAATATAATAATTAACTTCTATTCGTTTATTAAATTATCATCAAGATAACTTGATTATATTGAAATAAAAAAAGAAATTTTTGAATAGTTTCATTCGGAATAATAAAAATTGAATTATCAAAAATAATATTTATTTTTATTCAAAAGAAAATATGCAAATCCAAGAAGAAGTTCAAAAATATGTTGACAGTTTACCTGATGATATTATCAAAATAGATTTAAGTTATAGAAATCTAAATAAACTACCTGATTTATCAAGATTTAAAAATTTAGAAGAATTATGGTGTGTATATAACAATTTAACTTCTATTCCAGTATTAAATAATTTAAAAATATTATATTGTTACAATAATAAATTAACTTCTATTCCAGTATTAAATAATTTAAAGTGTTTAAGTTGTAGTCATAACCATCTAACATATATTCCAGTATTAAATAATTTAAAAACGTTACATTGTGATAATAATAATTTAAATTCTATTCCATTATTAAATAATTTAAAAAGATTAAGTTGTATTAATAATCAATTAACATCTATTCCAATATTTGATAATTTAATGGAATTATATTGTGGTTTTAATAAAATAATATCTATTCCAGTATTAAATAATTTAAAAATATTATACTGTTACAATAATAAATTAACTTCTATTCCAGTATTAAATAATTTAAAGTGTTTAAGTTGTAGTCATAACCATCTAACATATATTCCAGTATTAAATAATTTAAAAACGTTACATTGTGATAATAATAATTTAAATTCTATTCCAGTATTAAATAATTTAATGGATTTATGTTGTGGTTTTAATAAAATAACATCTATTCCCGTATTAAATAAATTGGAAAAATTATGTTGTCATAATAATAATTTAACTTCTATTCCAGTCTTAAATAATTTAAAGTGTTTATATTTATATCATACTCCAATAAATGAAATCATTAGTAATAATTTATCAAATTTAATAAGATTAAATAGATTCAGAGAATTATTTTATATATTGAAATGCAAGAAACGTCTTAGGAACTTTTATTATGAAAATGTTTTAAAACCTAAAATGGAATTAAAATATCATCCAGACAACTTGATTCTATTGATTGAAGGAAAAGAAAAATTTGAAGAGTTAGTAGAGGAATGGTAAAAGTATAAATAGTTAAAAAATTATTTAATATACATCTCTATTTGGACCTATGTATGAGGGTAAGACTTCACAATTTATTCGCAATATTGATGATAGTTCTATTGTTATTGATTTTACAGAAGATAATGATTTGTTATTTTATGAATATGTTCTTAGCTATTATATCAAATTTTTGTTTATCAATAATAATATCAATTTGCTCTTGTTCTTTTACACAGTTTATATTAAAATATAATTCTTTCTCTATATAATCATTATATATTTCATCATATTCTATTTTATTAATAGAATAATTATAATATAATTGTTTTGGAAAACCAGGAGAAGGGTCGTTTACAATTAACTTTGAAACATAAGAATTACTTGGAAATAGTTGAACATTCCTTAACATGTCAGTTATATCTATAATATTTGTTCTCTCTCCATATAAAATTGCGTTTATATTGAATTGTAATTCTTTTTTATCAATCAATCTAATATTATGTTTTGACAAATGTTCGTTTGTTATATTTAAATCAATATATATGTTATCAAATACAATTACTTTTTTATTTGTATTAATTCCGTATACAATAGAATTTATAAGAGAGATAATATAAGTATTTATGTCGGTTGTATTTAATTTAATGAATAATACATTTTTCATTTAATATTAAAGTTGGATATTTTTATTTGATAATATAATATATATATGTCTATTTCTTTTAATAATAAAAATATAAAATCACCAGTATATAAAAACTATCCTATTAGAAGAACAATAAGTAATACAATTAAAAGAGGAGTCAAACGAAGACTTTCAAATAGAAATTCTACCGATATGAATACTATTTATTTAACATTATTTACACATAGTGGAATACAATCATCACAAGAAGGTTTAGATTATATTAAACGAGATGAAATAATAGATGATAATCCATTAACTTTTTATCTAAAAAAATCTACAATACCATATGATATTAAAATATTTAATAAAGTTACATTTGGTAAATTTGGTTATGAAAATTTTGGAGATGATGATGCTGGCTTAGATAACAGAAACAAATATATATATAAATATCTAAAAAAAATATTTAAAACGAATTATACTCATGAAAAATTAAAAAAAGGATTGAAAGACTTTAAAGATATTTGTTCCTTTTCAATAACACACTCAAAAAAACAAATAACTTCTACTCCAACAATAATACAAGAATATATTCAATTATTAAGTGGTAGACAAAAACTTATGATAGACGAAGAAAGAAATTTAAAAATAAAACAGCTTTATTTTCAACTATTTTTAATGGATATAAATAGACATTTATATAGCTATTATTATGATAAATCAAAATCATCAGATGATATATTATTATCTAAACGTTTTTCATATAGTATAGAAGAAAGCAAAAACGATTTTGGTATTTATATCCCTTACGCAAGTGGTGGAGTATTTAAAAATAAACAAAAGGTACATTTAAAACGTTTTTTAAAAAAAGTCGATGGCAAAGAAAGATATCAATTTTCTATTGAAGAATTATTAGAATTATTATTATCGTATGGTTATGATAAGATTTATATAATGGATTTATCTTGTAATATTACAAATCGTAAGATAAAACAACATTCAGATTACAATACTTTTAAGGAAAAATATCCAAATTATTATTTTTAATTTATAATTTAATAAGTACATTTGTTCCATCAACCGTTCTTCTTTTTTCGTAGATTTCATTATTTTTATGAATAGATTGATGGCATTTTTCACATATACTCATTAAATTTGCCATATGATGAACATATGTTGTATCCACAAAATTATTATTTGCAACTTTTTGATATTTCATATGATGAATTTCTGTACCCATATTTGTTTTACACATTTCACAAATGTTTCTTAATTTATCACTATTATATGTACTATGTTTTAAATCTAAAACAGATGTTGTTGTATTATGATACTTATTTCTAATATGATACGCTCTTGTTAAAAACTCATCTGGTAATGACAATGATTTACATACTTCTAAACCATAAACACTTTCTCCTGCACCATCGCATAATTTTCTACCATATATTAATTTTTTTAGTTCATAATTATAATTTACAGTTAAATGTTTCATCGCCATATTTTTCATTTCTTTTATTTCATCAAAATGTTGAATAGAATGAAAGTGTGTTGCAAATATAAATGAACTCTTTTTCTCATACATTTTTTCTAAACCACTTACAAAAATACTAAGTGCTGAATCAATCTCTGTACCAGAACATAATTCATCGCCAAGAATAAGAGAATTAGAATTACATTGTTGTAAGATGACTCTTAATTCACTCATTTCTACTGCAAAAGTAGATAGTCCTTTAAATAAATTATCATTACCAATAATACGTGTAAATAAATATTGATAAGGGGAATACACAAAAGATGAACATGGAACAAATAAACCTGCTTGTGCCATAATTACACAAATACCAATCGATTTAATTAAACTGGTTTTTCCAACTGCATTTGTTCCAAATAATAACATTCCTTGTGGTGTATTTCCTAATTCAATATCATTTGATACATAGGTTTCTTGTTTATCTATATGTTCGATTAAACAATGTCTCATTGATTTTGCAATTAAAAAGGAATGATTTGATTCTTGAATTCTTGGTTTACAATAATTATATTTCTTAGATACTTCACATTTTGTATTCATTACATCCATGAGACGAATTGTTTTAATAATGTTGTCATAACATAAATTCATTCTCTTATGAAAGAGAGAAAATACACGTTTTAGATTAACTGAAAATAAATAATTGGTTTTCATCATAAGTTGTGTTAATTCATTTATTTCTGAATTTTCTACACTTAATGTTGTTCCATTGTATTCTGTAAATTTAAGTATGGATGGTTTAAATACAAATTCTTCATTATTTTTTGTGTAATCTGAATAAAATTTTAATTTAACTTCTTTAATCGATAACAAACTTTTTTCAATATTAGCCTTTCTTCTTTTTGTAATTTGAATGGATATACCATTTTTATCGGTTTCATGAATTTTAAATGCATCTGTTGTTTTTTTATCAATTGTTGAATACAATTGATTTAAATATTTAATAATGGATTCAAACATACATTTACTTTCAATCTTACCTCTACATACATCATCTAATTCTAAATCAATGCCATGTAGAATTAAATTATCACATGTATCATCTAATTCATGTATATTTTTTGCATAAGAAATATTTAAATAAGAATCCATTGCACTGATAATTTCTTGAATATTTAGAATTGATTGTTTAGACAACATATATTCATTCCATTTAGAATCATAGGTTTTAAAACATTCTAATAATAATTTGCATGTATCATATAATAAATAATATTCATGAGGAGTTGTTTTTTCAAGAACAATCTTTCTGTAAATTTTTTCAATATCACATAGTTTAATCAAATAATCTTTTGTATCATAATTTTTCTCTAAACAATATTCAATCATATCATAAGATGATTTTAATTCATCCACATTTCTAGTAGGGTTTAACAACAATCGTTTGAATTCTCTTTTTCCAATTTTTGTTCTACATGTATTCAATAATTTATGAACACTTGAAAAATCACCTTCATAATCTTCATTATCAATAATATTTAATTGTTTTAAAGAATGATTCGCAAGAACTAAATTATGATTTGATTTATCTAAGCATGGTTCAGATAGATTTTTAGTTAGTCCAGGATTATGCTGAGAGACAAAATCTAATAGAAAACATAGTGCTTGAAAGGATACAATTTTTTCAAAGAGAGAATCTAACAAAATATTTGTATTTAAAAAAGGATAAAACTTTTTAATAATCTCTGTTTGATAGACTTGACTTTCACATTTTTTAGCTTGTTTTGCCATGATATCGTTTTCATGAATATTAATTTTAGTTACCTTTTTAGACCTAAGATTAATAAACTGTAAAATAGAATTTACAATATCATTTTCTAAATTATGAATTACAATAAATTCCATTGGGTTATAGACTGCTATAAATTTTTCAATTGAATCATATGTAGTTGGGTTATGATAATATAGTTCTTGATACTCAAATGAATTTACCATTCCTGTATAAATATCAATATTTGCAATACCAAAAATAAGAATACTCGGAGTTCTCTTTGTTTTATGAATCCATAAACAAGAGGTATTATTTGATAATCTAACTTCATCATCAATAAAAGTAGTTCCTGGACTAAATACAGCATATTCTTTTCTCTTAATAATTCCACCTACTTCTTCTTGAATATAGACAACTGTTGTATAGTTAGATTCATTAATTTTAGAGATATATTTCTCTAACATATAATCACGAAAACCAGCCATAAAATGTTCTCCTTTTGCAGCAATTTTTAAATCACATAATCTAGAAAATTTAATCATATTCTCATCATTATCTGTTGTGGAATAAACTTCAAAAAAAGAACCAACTTGCATCAACAAAAAAGTGTTATTTCCGTATTTTTCCTTATAATCATTTAAAAGACTAAAATAGGAAGTAATCATTGCCATTATGACACTAATAATAGTAATAGGTAAGAAATCTTTATATAAAATAGTATTATATATATATGAGCAACGACATAACTGATAGAAATCTAGTAATTGGATTATTCATATTCTTTTTTATATATTTAGCGTTCGTAAGAGAGAAATTAAATGTAACTAAGGACCTAGGTGAATTAAAATGTAATCCATTATATTTATTTATGTCATCTGTTATATTATCTAATAATGAATCAATTAATAATTTTCAAAATTGTGTGAATGAAACAACTATAAATACATTAGATAGTGAATTAATAAAATCTAGAAATCAACAATTAGATTTTGCCAATAAAATTACATCATTTACTAATGATATTAATAATTCAAACATTATTATATCTAAAAATATATCAACACTTAATACAAGTTTGATTAATTTAAGTACACAAATTAGTAATATAAGCCAAGTCCAAAAAATTAGTAATACTAATATGAGTAATTATTATAACGACCCAAATAGTAAAATAAATCAATTTACAACTAAAATTAATGATTTTATGAGTAATATGCAATCTTATTTGCCAAGTATATCATAATAAAAAGATATATATGTATATATTATGGATAATAAAATATTATATATTTCAAAAATTTATAAAGAAAATATTATTCACAAAACAAGTAATAGTTCGCTAATATTTTATTTATTCATATTTTTATTTATCATCATGTTTATTTATTTTTTTATTGAAATAAATCGTAAAAATATTTTATTAGATTGGGAAAGTAATAGATGTAACCCAAAGTATATGTTTATTTCAGGATATATTAAAAATGATACAGATAATAATATTCAATATACTTATGATAATTTTTTAGAATGTGTAAATAGAAACGAGAATATACAAAAATCTAAACAAATTATTCGGTCTACTGACAATAAAATAAACGAATCTATGAATTCTATTTATAATAATAACGTTTCACTAACTGATACTATAAATAACAATAATGATAATTTATCATCTAATTATTTATCACTTGAAACAAATAAGAATATGATGGCAAATAAAATGGATTTATTATATGACCAACATAAAAAATTATATAATATTATGGAAATGTACATAAATAGAACAATATTTGTAATAGATTATATATTTAAATATATTTCAAATATATTTGAGTATAATTTATATAATTATAAATCACAACTTAACACAAATTTTAATACATTAAATACTTCAACACGAGCATCATATATATCAACAATGAATATTATACAAAATTCATTTAATCAATATAATAATAGAAACTATGACATTGCATATTCAAATGCAACTATTGCAATTAGTTCTTTACAAAATTTAATAAATCAAATGAATAATTTTGAAAGTGGTAATAACACAATAAATAAAACTAAAATAGATAATATATGTTCTATGATGAATAATAATTCAAAATTAGTAAATGGTACAAATTCGTGTGATAGAATATTTCCAAATTATTCAATTATTTAGAAAATGGTGATTATGAAAAATATTTTTATATGTTTATTAAAAATATTATAAAAGTAATCTTTTAAGAAAGTAAAAAGATGGATAAGGTTGATTTAATTATTGAAAAAATGATGGAGAATCATTCCATACCTCATATTCTTTTTCATGGAGAGATTAATTCTGGAAAGAGAAAATTAGTGGATTATCTTTTGAATAAATTATATAATCATGAAGATAAAAAACTTTATTGTATGTCCATAGAATGTGCTACTTGTAAGGGTATTAAAGTAATTCGTGATGATATTAAAGAATTTGCTAAACAACAAATTAGTAATCGTATATTATTCAAAAGTATTATTCTATATGATGCTGACAATTTAACAATTGATGCACAATATTCTCTTCGTCGTTGTATAGAAATATATAGTAAAAATACGCGTTTTTTTATTGTTACTTCTAATAAAGATAAATTATTAAGTCCAATTTGTTCTAGGTTTGTTCATATATATGTACCTAAACCAGATACTGTTAAAATAAATACACCAAAAATGACAGCATATCAAAAAAGTTTAATGAAAGAAGAGAATAATATTGAATTAGCAACTCGTTTATATTATAAAGGAGTTTCTGGTGATATGTTATTAAATTATTTTAAAAAACACGAAAAGTATATAGAGTTTTCTTTTTATTATGAAAAAAAATGCAATGGATTGAAAAATGAATTATGGATTTTATATTATATATTAGACTTTTTTCGTAAAAAAAATTGATTTTTTTATTTTTATAATAAAATAGAACAAAATGAACAAAACAAACAAAATTACATATGATTTTGAAATAAAGATGTTATGTAATTTTCCTCAAAGTGGTAATTATAAAACAATAGAGTATAATCTATATTTATATGCTTGGTTTTATATTTATGAAAACGATTTTAAATATGTAGAAGACCCGGATGATGAAGAAAAAATAAAAAATATATTAAAGAATGGTAAAATGCATGATACTGATTATGATGATTATTATACAGATGACAACGAATACTGTACTGCATATAAATACATATATAGTTTAAATAGAGAAGAAGTAATTTTATATAAGATTGTTCCATATAGTTGCGATTGGGTAATAAATCCAGATTGTGAATAAATATTATTGCGTTATCTTGTTAAGTTTTTCTTATTTAAAAATGTTATATGGACGATTATTTATCAAATGTTTTATCAGACTCAAAGAATGAATGGTCAATTTTATTCATGAATTATATTAGTCCACATATTATTGATGGTTTTCGTTCTATTTTTAACAGTGCAGTAGATTTATGTGCTAAAACAGATGAAATGGATAAATATTTAATGACATTTCAAAATCTATTAACTAGAATTAGAGATTGGAATCAACAAATTGTTGAAAAAGAAAAAGAAAGAATTGTTGGTTTATGTAAATGCACATATTTAGAAGAATTATTAACATGTGTTCATATTATTCAATTAAAAATATTAAGTAGTGTTCGTGTAGGAAGTGAAAATAAAAAGATTACAATCAACATACCAGATTTTACTACATTTTTACATCAAGTTTATATTAATATTGCAAGAAAACTATATACTAATATTTACCTATTTGAAATTGAAATTCCTGATTTAGAAATTCAAAAACGTAATCGTGAATTTGAAATTATTGTTCAAACATGTATTATGAATACAATTAGAGAAAGAATGCCAGTTGAAGAACTCCTTCGACAATATATTGATGAAACACAAGAAGTAGATGTGAAAAAGGTAGAAACTATTGTTGATACTAAACCTATGGAAGTTTCGCCATCTCTGAACCCACCTAAGATTGAATTACCACCTTCACCAATACCACCTTCACCAGTTTTAGAAGCACCTGTTGTTGCACCATTATTACCAGTTATAAATAATGGTATACAACCTGCAATTGAAGAACCAAAATCTTCTATTAAGTTTTCTAGTCAACTAGAAAGTTTCAGTGAAGCACCAGTTTATCAAGCTTCTGAGGATGATTTAGATTTAGGTGAAACTATTGAATTAGATGGTTTTGATGATTTAGATAGTTCTACACATATATCTGAACAAGAGTTAGGCATTGTTGAACTCTAACTCAGAAACCTACGGTTTCCGAACCTTCCCATCAGAAAACCAAGGTTTTCCGAACCTTTCCTTTAATAAAATAAATAATACTTTTCCTTTTAATAAAACAAACATTAAAGGAAAGGTTCGGAAAACCTTGGTTTTCTGATGGGAAGGTTCGGAAAACCTTGGTTCCCTTAGATTCGTTTAAAAATAATATTTTTAACATTTATTATTTTTAAAAATGGAAGATTTTTATATTTCAGGAGCAATTTCTATTATGTTTTTTGTTATTAAACTAGCAATGAATAAATTAAACAAAGAATTAGAGAATAATCTAAATGCAAACAGAGATGCTTTTAAAGACAGTGTTTATATTTTTATTATTACTATGGTAGTTTTATATTTAAAAAGAGAATATTTTACAAAAGGAAATATTAAGATGCAAGTATTTACAAATGAACCAGGGTTTTAAATCAGAAAACCAAGGTTTTCCGAACCTTTCCTTTAACAATTAAATCAGAAAACCAAGGTTTTCCGAACCTTTCCTTTTAAAAAAATAAATCAGAAATCCATAGGGAAGATTCGGAAACCGTAGGTTTCTGGTAAGGAGGGATCATAGGGGAACATTGGTTCCCTTAAAAGACATATTTAACCATACATGTTGCTGATGCAAAGAGAATTCCTCCCCATAATGTATCCATTAATACAAGAGAAAGTGGCCAGTTAGTAAGAGTAGCATAATTAGTTAATTCATAAATACCATATACACCTACTCCTAAATAAAATGCATCCATTGCTTTACGATTAGGTTTAATAATAAAATAATATATAACCGCAACAATAAAAATATAAGTTAGAGCAACCGCTCCATATCTTGTTTTAATTGCTGATTTTTGAACATTTTTTACTGTATCTGTTAAAAATTTAGAATTTACCGTAAAATATGCTCCATCTAATAATAAAACAGTTGCAGTAATAACAGCAAGGTCTTTCCAACACATATAATTTAAAATAATATTTTATTTTATAAAAAATATTATTTGTTATCAATTTATTAACTTACATAGATAATATTAACTCATCTATATTTATCATTGATTTTTCAATCACTTCTTCTAATATATATTTTTCAAAACATTTATGTGCAAACTGATTCTCTGGTAAATGATTATGTACAATACGAGCAATCATTCGATAGAGTTTAAAATCAGGATATCTCTCTTCACCATTACGTTTGTATAAAATATTTGTTCCGTAATCATCGTAAATCCAAGAAATAATTAAATCATATATTGGTATTTCTTTGAATTTTTCCAAATCATTTAAATCATCAATAATAAAATCTAACATGGAACATGCTAGACGACATAAATCAAAACTGTAATTTGGTTCAATCACTGGCTTATTTGGATTATAGAATGGTTCAAAATTATATTGAGTATGTGCTGTACCATTTACAGAGAAACTATCACTACATAATAATTTGTCATTTACTGTATAAATTGCCCTACCAAAATCAATAATCTTATAGATTTTTCCAAAGGTTGGTATTTTATAAAATTTATCCATTATCTTATAATAAATAAATGGTTCGTCTGTATGAATAAACATAATATTATTTGTATGTAAGTCGTTATGAGTGAATTTATATATTTTTTGATAAGTATACAATATTACTATAATTTGAAACATAGCACTTTCTAATTCCTCAATTGTGATATTATTTTCTAAGATAGAATCAAAAGTGTTCTCGCATTTTTCAATAAAAACTACTTGGGTTGGCATTTCTTTAATTACCAAAATTAAATTTGACATTTCATCATCATTTGAACCATCAAAACTATTGTCATCACCTATGTTTTCTTCACTATTTATTTCACTACATTCTTCATCATCAGTAGTTTCATAATTATCTGAGTCTTCTTCATCTATGTTTTCTCCATTCATGTTTTCTTTATCATCTTCATCTTCTTCATCCGTTAAACTTATTTCAGAGTCATCGTCTTCATCCTCTTTATCATCTTGTGAATTTATCTCTTCTACAATTAATTCTTCTATATCAATAGGTTCATCTTGTGTTTTCTCTGTTATGTCTTCTAATTCTTCTATATTTAATATGTCAATAGATTCTTCTATATCAGATACATTTAACTCTTTTAGTTTAATATTGTCTTTTCTAAACATACTAGAAATATCTTCATCTTTAAAATGAAATAGTTTATTTAATTTTTCATTAAAGAAATTAGAATCAATCACATATTCAAAATCATCAGCAATATTTAGTTCCACATTTTTTTTAATACATAGATAATTATCATAAACATCAATTCCATGAATAAATCCCTTACTTTTAAGTTTATCAGTAAGATTATAAAAAAAGGCATCTACATAAGCATAGTTATTATGAGACTTAATATATTTTATATATAAATTATTGGATTCTTCTAACTCTGGTGAAGGTAATACATTTAATTGTTCTGATTTATATTTACCAATTAGAAATTTAACAAAATCTACTAAACAAATGAATTTTTTAAATCCAACCTTTTGTTTTCCTTTATTATCTATAAATTCAAATTCATTGTAAGAATTTTGTTTCACATATTCTTGTACTTTTTTCTCTGGTTTTATATTTGTGTAATCATAAATAGGATTATATACAGTACAATTATCTTCCTCAAAGTTCATTTGTGTTTAAAGTATAAAAAATATGTATAAAATAAACACAAATAAATTAATGAAAATAATTAATGAAAAATAATTAAATAGTATATATGTCAACATATTCAGAATTAAATAATCCAGAATATATTGAATATATAGAACAAAGAATAGAAAAATATGATACTTCTTCAAAACCAAAAATGATTTTTATGGTTGGTGGTCCTGGCAGTGGTAAATCAAGTGGGCAAAAACATATCATGTCAAGATTAAAATTTAATAAAGAAGAATTTATAACTATTGACCCAGACCAGATATTAGGAGATTTATTTGGTATGAACAACATAAAACGCCCGATTGTAAATAAAATAAATGATGAATTATATGAAATAGCAAAAAGAAAAAGATTAAATATTATATATGACAAAACAGGTAAAAACTTACAAAAAAGTTTATCAGTAATTGAAGATGCTGCTAATTTCGGATATTCTATTTATATTTGTATTGTTATTACTGATTCTGAGATTGCAAAAGCAAGAGCAAGAATTAGACAAATTCAAACTGGAAGGAATGTACCAAATCATATTTTAAATGAGATATATCACTCTTTAAATACCATTTATAAAGATTATATTTATATTAGACATAAAAATATAAAAGGTGTCTATGTATATCGTAATGATGAAAAATTTAAATTATTATTAATTAGTAAACATGGAATTCCTATTAAAATCTATAATTATACAAATAAAGTATTAAATAATATATTAAATGAACCTTTACAAACAAAAGAATTATTAATGTCTCAAAATAGAAGAACTAAACATAAAAGCAGAAAATCTACATTAAATAGAAGATCTAATACACAAGGATTTAGAAGAAAATCAAGTGTTTCTAATAATAATTCATCTTAGTTTTAGAATATTTCTTTCGTAAAAATATAATATGATTTCTATTTATTATTATTAAATGGCTGCACAATTAGAATTAAAAAAATTTGATATGAAAAGAATCACATTTCATAAAGATGAAAATAAAGGGCCAGTTATTGTTTTAATTGGTCGTCGTGATACAGGAAAGAGTTTCTTAGTTCGCGACCTTTTATATCATCATAGAGATGTTCCAATTGGCACTGTTATATCTGGTACAGAGGGTGCAAATCAATTCTATACTAGTCATATTCCTCCTGTATTAATTCACGGAGAATATTCCACAGGAATTATTGAAAATATTCTAAAAAGACAAAAAACAGTTTTAAAACAAGTTCAATCTCAAATACAAATTCATAAAAAATCATCCATTGACCCTAGAACATTTGTGATATTAGATGACTGCTTATATGATAACAAATGGGCAAAAGATACAATGATGCGTTTGTTATTTATGAATGGACGTCACTGGAAAGTAATGCTTATCATTACAATGCAATATCCATTAGGTGTTCCTCCTAATTTAAGAACCAATATTGATTATGTTTTTATTTTAAGAGAACCCTATATTGCGAATCGTAAACGTATATTTGAAAATTATGCCGGTATGTTTCCTACCTTTGAATCTTTTTGTCAAGTCATGGACCAATGTACAGAGAACTATGAATGTTTAGTTATTGATAATAATAGTAAGAGTAATTCTCTAAGTTCTCAGGTAGCATGGTATAAGGCATCAGAAAAATGTCCTCCTTTTAAAATGTGTGCATCAGAATTCTGGAACATGAAACCAAAAGATGAAAACGAAGAAGTTATGTTTGATACTAAGGCCAAAATGAAAAACCCTATTAACGTTAGAAAAACACAATCTCATTGGTAATTCATATTTTTTAAATTTATATAAAAATAGTTTAAAAATAGTTTGATATTATTATAAAATATTACATTTATTTAATGTATAAATGTGATAAATGTGAATATTCAACTAATCATAAAGGAAATTATAATAAACATATAAATAGTTCTAAACATAAAAAATCATTTCAATGCGAATGTGGTAAAGTCTATGCTTATCGACAAGGTTATCATCGTCATAAATTAGAATGTATCAAAAATGAAGTATCAAAAAAAAATACATCTATTGAAGAATTAATTCAAGAGAATGTTAAATTATCTCAAACAATTCGTGATATGATACCAAGAATTGGTCACAAAATTAATTTTAATTTATTTTTAAATGAAAAATGTAAAGATGCAATTAATTTAACAGATTTTATTAAATCACTTGAAATTACTATGGAAGATATTGAAATGTGTCCTCAGAAAGGAATTGTGAATAGTATTAGTGATACATTAGTAAATGCATTGTCAAACATGGATATTTACGAACGTCCAATTCATTGTACTGATAAAAAAAGGTCTACTCTTTATATTAAAGATAATGATAAATGGGATAAAGACAGAGAACAAGTAAAAATTAAACAAGTAATTGATAATGTTTCTTACAAACAATTTGTAAAATTTAAAGAATGGTTAAAATCTAATCCAGATGATGAATTAAATTTAAAAGTATTACAACATATTACATCAGATATAAGTGAAGATAAAACATATAAAAAAATAATTAATCAATTAAGCCAAGAAATATATGTGAATGAAATAGAATAAATTTATCATATATATTTTATTATTTTAATTATATATGAGTGATATTAATTATTTTAATAGAGGTATGAATACCAGCTTTGTAAATAGCAGCATGTATGTTAATACTCCTATTATAAATAGTTATTCTGGTACAACACAATTTTTATTAATTGGTAATAATACATCAGACACATATATAGGTAATACTGGTAACAATTTAAATATAAGTAGTATCACAACTATAAAAGGTGTTTTAAATGTAGATAATTCTACTGGAATTAAAACAGACAATCTCAATAATTTTGGAAATACACTAAATATTGGTCTAACTTCTGGTACTATAAACATAAATTCAACCAATTTAAGTTCTACAAATATAAGTACTACAAATTTAAGTTCAGGTAATATAAGTACAGTCAATTTAAGTACAACCAACCTAAGTGCTGTTAATTTAAGTAGTACAAACATAAGCACTGGAAATTTAAGTTCTTTTAATATCAGTACAACCAATCTAAGTGCCGGTAATATTAGTGCAACTAACATAAGTACTAGAAACATCAGTGCATATAATTTAAGTGTTAGTAATGCAAGTATTACTAATATGAGTTCTACAAACATAAGTACTGGAAATTTAAGTTCTTTTAATATCAGTACAACCAATCTAAGTGCCGGTAATATTAGTGCAACTAACATAAGTACTAGAAACATCAGTGCATATAATTTAAGTGTTAGTAATGCAAGTATTACTAATATGAGTTCTACAAACATAAGCACTGGAAATTTAAGTTCTTTTAATATTAGTACAACGAATCTAAGTGCTGGTAATATTAGTGCAACTAACATAAGTACTGGAAACATAAGTGCATATAATTTAAGTGTTAGTAATGCTAGTATTACTAATATGAGTTCTACAAACATAAGCACTGGCAATTTAAGTTCTTTTAATATCAGTACAACGAATCTAAGTGCAGGAAATATTAGTGCAACTAACATAAGTACTGGAAACATAAGTGCATATAATTTAAGTGTTAGTAATGCTAGTATTACTAATATGAGTTCTACAAACATAAGTACTGGAAATTTAAGTTCTTTTAATATTAGTACAACGAATCTAAGTGCTGGTAATA